>Ga0123352_10000529_pt1 | contig 46308 bp, 29 predicted proteins | sample TergutLab28metaG_FD_89700 | JGI IMG/M metagenome (GOLD analysis project Ga0123352, IMG submission 89700) | Labiotermes labralis P1 segment gut microbial communities from Petit-Saut dam, French Guiana - Lab288 P1 | ecosystem: Host-associated > Arthropoda: Insects > Digestive system > Gut ... | reverse complement strand
TGGTGCTGTGGGGGGGGGGGGGGGGGGGGGGGGGGGGGTCTTTCTTAGCACGTTTGTGTCAAAAGGGTGTCAGTTTGCAACTGAAAGTATAAACAGAATTTTCCCCTCTGTATATTACGTAGTGGACACAAGACACAGACAAGTGACTAACTCCTAAGAACGGAGTCCTTGAAAAGAGAGTCGTCCTCTAACTGGTCAAGAAAATTGTCACATACATGAGACATGGTTTTGACTACCCTGTCGACAAGATCCCGAAAAAGTCACATATTTATCTACAATACATCACGTGTTTATTGTTTTGTTCTAAAATAACTCGGGGTTTAAAATATAAACCTTTCGCTGTTGTGTCTTTCTCATTTCTGATGCATCAATCATTATTATGAATTACCGAAATTCTTTCTTTCTTCCTACTTCTTTCTTTCTTTCGTTGCTGCTTCATACCTTTGTTCGTGCCTTCCTTCCACTTCTGTGAACGCGCTTTGCTGCAATAACAAATTAGCTACCATGCCAAGACGCAAAGTGTAGACTACGTGTATACAGCCAAAAAGAGGCGAGACTCACGGAACGGAAATTACATGCCCCGGGGCGGAGACGCGTGGCCGGTACAGCTCCAACAAGAGATGGCGAGCCAGCTCACTGGGATTAGCAAACGTACTTGGCACACAAGCATCCACTATCCTGCCCGATAGTTTTCAAGCGACAATCGGTAACAAAATGAGATTTATTTCATGAACTTGTCAGACGTTTCAACAGCGATGAACCACAACACAGATTCAGTTTAATGAATGGGAGCAAATACTGAATTCCCCTGAATTAATAAACGATCCTGCCAGTGAGACTTTTAGTTCTTTTTAAGATGCCCTTGACAGGTTTCTGACCCCCTCTCCCCGCCCTGATCTGGGTGCGAAACCTGAGTCAGTTGGGAAAATTCTCCTGCTGAGACTCGGATCACCCAGTGAAAGTGGGAATAACAACCTTCCTGCTGAAGCTACCAACCAACCAACCAACCAACCAAAGAGCTAACTGAGGGCGGCTGCTGCTGCTGGAACGCTTTTATGCCCCGGGGCTTAAAAAAACAAAAAAAAAGACTAGGTCTACTATTTGTGTTCCTTTTTTTTATGGTCGGACATAGCCACGCGCAGCGGCCGGTCTGGTGGGTACAGTGTTCACCACGGAAACTACAGCACGAATCGTGGCATTCGGTGAAAAACAGCAATCCAATGACGGGATAGATTAGACATCGAGTGCACTTGGCGTCGTCATGGCTGGTGCTCCAGCTAGCAACAGTCTGAGAGGTACAGATATGCCTTCGAGAATTGCAACAAAAACCATGAAGTACAGCATAGCTACCGGCTTACACCGTGTGTGTGTGTGTGTGTGTGTGTGTGTGCATGTGTGTGTATGTGTGTGTGCGCGCGTGTTTTTGTGGCAAGTGAAACACAAACCCAAATTTCTGTCCACAGATCAACACAAAAGAAACCGGAACACGAGAATATTATTGTTACAGCGAGCTAAATCGGTCTGCGTTTGTACCATACCCACTGTGGTATATGCTGCACATAATCGTCTAGTGGTACAGACGTACAGCCACCTGTGTGCTATCCTGTGTGAACCTGAGGCACATCGAAAGGGGCTGTGATGTGGTCTGTGTTGACAAAAATCTAATTTAAGGAGAGACTGGTACTGTACAAAATACAGTAATTATTTATACCGGTCATGTGTTGTCGAGGGCAGAAGAAGGGGCTGGAAATATAGCATGCATGGTGGTGGAAGACCTTTAAAAAATTAAAGTCAAATTTCCTTTGGAATAGGACAAAGAAGAATATTAAAGAATGATAGTTGACTAAAGTTTATCTTAAAGAAATATTATGTTCTCAGCGCGGGAGTTGGACGAAACTCGGTCAGGATAGTTCGATGCTTTTTGTTATTTCGATATTCCATACACAAATTTTACCCCAGATATCACTATTTTGTTACGTAACGGAGTCTCCATACGAATTTTCGAATTCCTGTTGTATATTTTGGTTATCCCTTATGTTTTATATGCTACAGTTTATTAACTGACACTGTCAGTATCCCAGACCATGCAACCTGAGCTGTACACGATATGTCTAGCCGCAATCGGAGTGACAGTAAATCGCAGCTATGTTCTCCGTACACATTTGTCTTGATCAGACAGAACGGAGTGCAAGCCAATGAAATTAAGGTTCAAACCCATGCTGAATTTCTTGTCCCTTCTATCAGCACAGTATCAGCACTCCCACTTCGTAACGTTTGGAGTTAGTCCTGTGTGCAGACAATAAGGACGTATAGGGGGAGGAGGTACAGTTCCACTTATTCTTAATCTCAGAACTGTGTGGACGTCTTGTGGCAGCTTCAGGCCCCGACCGCTTTAACCCCAGTGAAAGAGCCCACTACAACCACTGAATAGGAGGCTGCTTGGGCCTCTCACACTGTCTGGGAACTTTGAAGAAGAAAAAAATTTGCCGCTCCCGGGAATAAAACCATGATTTCTGTAAGGTCTAGCCCACAGCCTAGCCACTACACCGATTACGTTATCTTAGTGGCGCAGTGGGTGCAGTATCTAGGTTGTTGACTGTACGATCCGGGTTTCGACGTCTGGCAACAGATTTTAAGCCCTCTTTGAAGCGTTTAGACCGACGTCGGTGCCCAATCAGCACTACTCTTCAAAGGGTACTGGTGGGTCTTCCGAAAATTGAAGGCGGCCGGACTTGAATCTGAACACTGAACCCAGTGCTGAGGTTAATAATGGATTGAGCTACACACACACACACACACACACATATACATAGTATACACGCCCCCTGTAAGCCTTCATGTCACCCACAGGGACACACTTATCTTTATATCCTACATTCTATTGCTCCGTGCTCTTCAAAAGTGTGTCAGGTGTAGCTGTCGGTGGAAAAACGTGGTAGGAATCGGGCGATAGCACGGCGCAAGAACGGTTTGTCGTTAACGAGGAAGGGTTTCGGATATTATCTCTAACACCTCGCCAGGGGGTGGGATCAGCGTCCAACAGAGAAGGTACTCTATGAAGATCCTACCCAGTGGCGGGTTTAAAACAAGCCAAGGGTAATAAGTTACTAATTCGGTCAAATCAGTAAGTCACAAGGCTCTCATCACATATATAAAACTAACAGATGAAGTGCGGAAGTGGTTCAAGTCAGTTTATTTCCAAGCAAAGAAGAAACAAACACTCGTGACGATGTATAAAAAGAGCAAACTCGTGCAGTGAAGTACTGATGCATGTCTATTGCTGTTTATTCAGGAGCAAATGTTTTGAAGAAGTGACTGCTCTGTCTGCTCGCCCCAGTAAAATCCCAGCTGATTTTGGCACAGTTACAAAGCGGCCTGACCTGTCAGTGTCAAAGTGATTTTCTCTCTCGTTTTGAGTTCTGTTCTGACCAGGACTGGTTACGTTTCGAAGTGGAGCAAAGAGCTGATTATTGGTGTTCATAAAGAAATATATGGATTGAAAGGGCATTCTGAGAATTGGCTCAGTGGCAGCTCAGTGGACGACATACTTCAGTGCCTGTACTGGGAGCAATGAGTGTCATGACTGACAAAAATGGTCGGATGTACTTTGCTGACTTTTCGTGTTGTGTTTTGATATTGCTTCCAAATAACTATTATTTTGCTGGACACTGAAGTTACTCTAAAAACTACCAAGTCTGACTTCTTCAAGAATAAAGGTGGCCGAAACGTGACGCTGATCAGTAAGCTCTGCCTATATCCGAGATGATAACACTTGGAACTCATATGTATCCTCTAAACGCATTCATGATAAAGTGATAGGGAACGTGCGTAATTTTATATTAAATACAGTTGTAAAAATTATACTGTTAATCCGTGGGAAAATTGTCCCAGTTTTAGCGGATAGGTGACAGGGTGGTTGCCAGAGTTGCTGGAGAAAGTGGCCGGGGGCGGGATTGCCAGAAATGTCGTAGAGGAAGGTGACTGGGTCGTTGCCAGAAAATGTGGAGAAGGTGACCCAGAGGTTACCAAACCTGTCGGAAAGAAATGTGACAGGGTGTTCACTAGGATTGTCGGAAAGCCCCCGTCTCTGACGGAAATCAAATCGCGGGCGTCCAACAGACCCTCTTTGCTGAATGAACTGTCCCATCGCTTCGAGTTCATAATTAGGAGGTTGGAATGACGTCGGTAGTGGCGGTAGCAACAACAGCGGCGTCAGGAAAGGACAGAATAAGGAAAAGTGAGATAGAGTTTGCTGAACAAGGCAGTTAAGGCCTGTAGCAGGCAGGGATAATTTTTATTAAGGGCCGTAAGTTGCAGTATGAGAACTGAGGGACACTATGCAGGCTTGTGCCGTGATGTGGAGCCACCTCTGGGGCGACCCGGGGTGTTGGAAGGCGGTACTGCGAATTTAACATCCGCCTACTTTACTGCCTCTGTAACACTGTGATGGTTACAATTCACAGTTGGCTGCAACAACCAGTTATGTGGCGGGTCGCGGTGGAAAGACCGGGAAGTACATTCATTCAAGAAGACCATTTTTTAGACCTTCCCCGATAAAATTTGATAATGTGTTGGATAACATTTAATAATGTTTCGGTTAGAATGTTGCCATCTTCAGGGAGTTTAAGCTTGTCAAGTGCATATAAGCTATTAAAATATTCATATATCTGTAATGAAGGAGAATCACAAAACTAAGTGGAAGTACTTCTAGAAAGAGAAAATTTTTTCAAATCCAAAATGGCAGAAAAATAGTTTGTAATAAATAGTGGGTCGCTACAGTCTCCTTAAAAGTGCAGTAGGCCTGTGCATTCAGTGCAAAAGTACAGAGAGTTTTGGAATGCTTGAAATTAATCGGATATGTTGACAGATAGGATTCGCTTAAACACTATTGTAATTTAATACTTATAAGGTAAATCTTTGAAACAAACCTATTTTTATTACACAAAAGTCTCTTTTGAAATCACTTGCATCACATTTCGACATGGAAGGTCATAATGAGACGAAAGTAGTAAAAATATAAAAGGGAGACAGTGGTAGCTTATTTTGAAAGACGTCTATTCCTTACAAAAGTTCGTCACCATCAGTGAATTGTATAAAATTCCAGTAACATGAATTATCAGCATTTGTTACTCCAAGTTGACATTATTTATAAAAACAATTTGTAATAAAAGAACCTTCAATTTTAAACCAAAAAGTGACGGACTTGTTAGATTATAGAAATCAATTATCCCCTTCTGTATGATTTATCATTTCTCAAAACATGCGAACGTACGCTGACTTACGTAACGTATTTATTCCCTTAGTCTCATTATGTCGATGTCGCCAGCATGGTTCTTTTTGACACGGATTTGCTTGAGAGGAGTTTTCTCCTCGACGCGGCTAAGTTATTATTTATTTAGGTTCGAAGAGAAGTATAATTTAGTATGGGAAGATGGCCGTGAATGTAGTATGAAGGTCAACGTTCTGTATGACTGAGCTGTTTTATAGTAACTGTCATGACAACAAAAGGGGAAGTTGTTTTGAAAACACGTGCTTGTAGTATTGATAGAGATGTAAGTATAGGCTTTTGCCTGCATTGCACCGCCATACAGAGACGCCTATCAAACATTCACTTGTTTTAGGTTTATAGATTCACATTAGTTAGTAGAAAACAACTTCACTGGAGAACACTAAGTTCCCGGTCCGCGTGGATCAACGGGGAGTTTAAAACGATAATAGACATAACAGGTACTTGTTTTCAAATTTCTGAAAAAGCAATTCATTATTTTAAAAATAATAAAACCCTTAAAGAAATAATGTAGAGTGATGTGTGCAGTATAGGGCTTTGTTAAAATGAAATACATTTCATTCATGCGACGTTTTGCATATGTTTGTAGTAAATTCAGAAAATCTTCTAAGCAAAGCCACCTTCATTCAGCAGACGTCTAGACAGAATGTGTCTGCAGTTGTTTCTACACACTGCAGCTGCAAAAAAAAATTTGTCCACAAAATAATACTGTAGACGTCATCATTTGAAATATTCTTACCTCTCTTGTCTTAAGCGTTTTCATGTCCTTATGTGCACGGTTTGTGAAATGCAGCGACGAAGAAATACTTTTCTTAGGGTGAGAATTTATGTTATGGTGTAATTTATGTTCATTTTTTATTTGTAGTTTTTATATATTTATAATCCTGAATAAAAAGAAAGACAATGTATCTGCTTATAAGGAAGTTGTGCCAAGTTACCGATAAACAAAAGAATAATGAAGTAACACTTTGTGCAGTTTTTTTAATGGAAATTAATGATGTAAGCCTCGGATAGCAATATAACCTGTATCCTTGTGCTAGACAAATAGATCACAGGGCAGGACAAAGAGCACAGAAGATAGGAACAAAGTAACGGGGAAGAGTATTCCCTTCCACCGGCGGCACAACTGCAAGCACCTTGCTGCTGCTGCTGCCGCCGCCGCTGCTGTTGTTGCTGCTGCTGCAAAAGGCATGTGTGCGACCACTCTTCAAAACTGAGCTTACGGTGATTGGTGATTCTTCGTGCCTTAATTAACTTGCTATGTTTCTGTCATTATTTGCCCACTTAAAAAAATATTAATTACTAATCATTGTTAAGTTGATATTGTCGGCTAAGGTTGTTTGAGTTTGGAATATGTCAATGATTTCAGGTTACGGTTATCGGGTTTCCGGGAAGTGAAACCATGCTGCATGCTACTTAAACCTTCAAAAACGTACAGATGTAGTTCTGCAAAAATTATCAGCCCTTGTACCGTCTCACAGGACAAAGTATGTTTATTGATAGGACACAGATATCTCGTCAGGAAAGGACTGTAGTTATCGTATTCGACGGTAAAGACAGCCTGGTTATCAGGATACACGCACATTATACTAAGCTGACAAATTCACTTCTTTTACACTAGGTGTATAAACACCATTGCACAAAATTACTAACAATTAGTATACAATGTTTGCAATAGTGCCTTGTGTCCTTGTTGCAGTAACATTATCGCTTTACTATCTGATCGTTCCCCTGATAATTTGCATCCCACTTCACATGAAAATCTCCCATTATCATCTACCATCTCATATCTCTAGGAAATCTCGTAGTGATAATGAGTCTGTACCCACTCTCGCGTGCAGATTAATAGACTGTGGACTCTAGTCTTGCTAGACAGTAATACTGCAGACAGACTCTAGAAACAAAGGATCTGCCCTTAAGCAGCAGTCTGTCCCAAGTTTGGTGAGGATCAGGCCAGAATTGGCAGGTAGACAAACTTCGCTTCTCTTCCTAACAGTTCCTATCAGTATTCTCTTAGACATTTTGTCATAATACAGCTGTAGTTTTGTCTGTGCTGACATTATGCTGCGACAGAAGTTTAAGAGGGGTTGTTACTCGTTGCGTTCACAAACTTCAAAAGTGAATATTACACGATTATTTGTCTCCTTATATTACGTGTGTGCTTACACAAATGTGCGCTTTTCCGTAGAGAGTTGTGCACTAATTAAGAAAGGTAATTTTTTCTGCCCTTGGTAATTACATACGACAGTCACTATATTGAAAATTTAACTTTTTGCCATGTAGTTCCTTTTTAAAAATTTTGATATCTTTCTTGTCAAGTTCACTTCCCCGCAGAAGGTGAAGATTCAGTCTCAATCTGTCGGATTATTAAAATTCTGAATTCCGCGATAGGCTCATTTGTGCATTAATGTGTTCTGTATGGATCTGTATGTGTTCTGTATGGATCTGTATGTGTTCTGTATGGATCTGTATGTGTTCTGTTTGGATCTGTATGTGTTCTGTATGGATCTGTGTGTGTTCTGTATGGATCTGTATGTGTTCTGTATGGCTCTGTTTGGATCTGTGTGTGTTCTGTATGGATCTGTGTGTGTTCTGTACGGATCTGTGTGTGTTCTGTATGGATCTGTGTGTGTTCTGTATGGATCTGTATGTGTTCTGTATGGTTCTGTATGTGTGTTCTGTATGGTTCTGTATGTGTTCTGTATGGATCTGTGTGTGTTCTGTATGGATCTGTATGTGTTCTGTATGGATCTGTGTGTGTTCTGTATGGATCTGTATGTGTTCTGTGTGTGTTCTGTATGGATCTAGAAAAACAATAAATATTTATTTATACAAAATTAAATTATATTTTTTATGACGCAGCAGTGTGTGTTTACTGCGCGATAAAGTGTGCCTGTTCTCTCCATCAAGGTACGTATATACCTGGATACAGGTATAGCTCTACGCGTTCTTAACCTTGTCACTGTGTGGACGTAATTGTGCAACGTCACTCCTTTGCCGCTTTGCCCCGGGAAGGAACCCACAAACCCGCGTACTGGGCGCCACAATCAGTCTGAGCAATTTGGAGGAGAGAAAAATTGTTTCCCCTAGAGAAATTCGAAACCCTCATCGTTTTCTACTCCTTACGAAAATAATCTTAAAATTAATTCAGATTCAGTTTTAATTTTATCGTATTTAATTACACTAGAATGAATCAAATTAAACGCGTCTTTTGTGTTCTGAATTAGCATAGGTTGCGAGTGACAGATATTCAGCTCAACACTACGAGTGACAGATATTCAGCTCAACACTACGAGTGACAGATACTCAACTCAACACTACGAGTGACAGATATTCAGCTCAACACTACGAGTGACAGATACTCAGCTCAACACTAAGAGTGACAGATACTCATTTCAACACTACGAGTGAGAGATACTCAGCTCAACACTACAAGTGATAGAAACTCAGCTCATTACTACGAGTGACAGCTACTCAACTCAACACTACCAGTGACAGATACTCAGCTCAACACTACGAGTGACAGATACTCAGCTCATTACTACGAGTGACAGATACTCATCTCAGCACTACGAGTGACAGATACTCAGCTCAACACTACGAGTGAGAGATACTCATCTCAACACCTCTCTGAATTTAATGCCTAAGTAACTGGCTAAAAACTGAAATACCTAAAGCGTATTAAAGCAAAATAAAATTTTCCTGTTGTGTGTTTAAAAATGGAGGTCTAGCTCCCCGGCATATTCTTACTCTTGGCACTAAATGGTTGGTGGGTGGTCAGTTTCACAACCCTCTCGGCGTAGTGGGCCCATCTGCCGGTACCCACTCAAGACACACGTAGTTGCGTTCGCGTCGGTTACCGGACTGTTGACATGACGATTTTACGAAGGGGTGCTGATAAGTCCTTAGCCCGACCTGGAAAGAAACCAGCTACAGCGACCAAACTGGGGATTTAGTCAGCATACTCTCCACGAAACTCAATACACTTAGCCAGTTGCTCTAACTTTTGCAAGCCACCAAAAAAAAAATAAAATAAATTCAGAAGGTTGTCCGTCTAACCAGGTCTGCGCGGCAGCTATGACCTCCGCGTCGGACGAAAAATGGCTATCTTTCAATTGTTTTCTTCAGTCCAGGGAACAGGTAGTAGTCCGACGGGGCCAGATCCGGAGAATAGGGTGGGTGATCAAAACACTGAAGGCTCAGGTAGGTCAGTTTCTTCTGGGTTGCAAATGCCCGGTGAACTGGGGGCATTGTCGTGTAAGAACAAGACCACCTTGGTGAACTTCCCGCGGTGTTTTTTCTTCAAAATGTCCTTCAATTGCACCAGCAGAGATGAGTTAATAGTCCGCGTTGATAGTTTGATCCTTTGGAAGATAATGAGGAGGATGCCGCCTTCATCACAAAAAATCAAGGTGAGAACTTTTCCAACGAATTTTTGCAATCGGAATTTTTTTGGGCCGGGGTGATCCGCTATGCCGCCACTCCATTGATTGTTGCTTTGTCTCCAGGTCATAGTGATATAACCAGGTTACGTCCATGGTCACCAATCGCGACAGGAAGTTATTTGGATCGCGCCGAAAAAATTCCAAAAGTTGCTCAGACGACTGGCAACGTTGACGTTTTTGATCCGCATTCAGGCATTTCGGGGTCCACTTCGCGGAGAGCTTCCGCGTGTCCAAATTTTCATGAATGATGGACCCAACCCGCTCACGTGATATACCCAGTTTCTCAGCTATTGATTTAGTCTAAATCCGGCGGTCTTCCAAGATTAGCTCGTGCATTTGATTAATAATCTCCGGGGTGGTCACTGTTTTGGTTCGTTCATGACGAGGCGCATTACAAGTGGAAAAATCACCACGTTTAAACTGGGCCACCCAGTTATCGACGGTGGCATACGTTTGTCCATGTTCTTCTAATGTTTCTGTCAGAATGAATTTCTTTCGGCGCCTTGCCTTGCAGAGAAAAAAAAAACTTGATAACAGCTCGCGTCTCCATGTTGTTGAAACCGCGCGCGTTGCCTGGCATGCTTCCTTTCAGACTCTGTAAGAAGAAAGGACTTGCAATTCGGCACATGAACAGATCCCTATTTCCAACGACACTATTCGATTCCGTCCTACGACATCGGGAAGTAGGTCGGGCTAAAGACTTACCCCGTCCTACGACATCGGGAAGTAGGTCGGGCTAAAGACTTACCAACGTCCCCTCGTATAGTGTCCTGCTGGAAATTTCCTGCCATACTTGAGGAGTATGAGAGTGGCCAAAAGTTTGAAACGATTTACATAATTAAAAAAAAAGTCTTGCTGCTCCCAGCGGACTTCTAATTTCACACTCAAACACCAAGGGTCTTGCCAACCGCACCGAGGTACTGTCGTGACCAAACATTAAATGAAATGTCTGTGTTAATGCTTTAAGGCTCACAGGATGTACCTTCTGTAAGTAAAACTTGTCGTAAGAGTAATGAAGGAGCGAACCAACGACCACTGAATTCCTACGTAATGTACATCTGTAAAAAGCGAGCCACGCAGAACATTTATGCTCTATGCAAACATTACTTGCTGTATGAGCAACCAGCAATCGTTCGGTGTCGGGTTACTGTGTTTAGTGGACTGGTCACGAGGCGCGTGACACAACCCGCTCCATAAATAAGGTCTGTCACATAATAGCGGCCATCTGCTGGCCCTGTTACGAAACCTGACCAGGGGGGCGTCGCGTCCGCCTCTGCAGTTCCTCCCTCACGTCATCGGAAAATTCGTTCTGCAGAGTGGGAAATTTATTCAGAACAAAGATAGTGCTTTATCTTTCATCCAGTAATCATCGGTGATGAGGTATTGCTTTTAGGTACGCAATGTTCAGCTTATTGTAGATTTTATTTTGAGGCGGTGTTCTGACTTTGTGGTTTTGACACACCCACCCACCCACTTATTCACCCACTCCTACCTACACACATATTCATATACACGTACATACAAAATATTACAAGCGCTCTTTCTCCGGAGGAAAAGGAGCTGGAGCGTGAAGCTGACCACTCACCTTCATCTAGTGACAGATTCAGATGAGTGGAGTTTTGCCTCCATTCCCTCAAATGTCTTAGTGCGTGTACATTTGTATTTACCTTTCCTATACATAACTATGGATGCCGATATAACTCAGTCGATACAGCGACTCGCTACGGACTCGACGGTCCGGCGATAGAATTCCGGTGTAGGCGAGATTTTCAGTGACCATCCAGATCGGCGCCGAGGTCCACCAAGCCTCCTGTACAAAGGGTACAGATTCTGTTTCCCGAATATAAAAAGGACGGGGCGTGGGACTGACCAGCTACTCCTTCCAGAGACGGAGTTGTGAATGGGTTATAGATATCCCTTCGCACTTCGTCCTGTGCATGTCATGGGGTGACGTTTATCCTTTACGTGCAGCTACACTTCTGTCAGTGACGTGAGTAATTTGCACACAACCCAAATCGGAGTTCACAATTGGATACCGGAGTTCCTTTGCGGGTTTTTATAAGTTTACAAATTTACGTGGAGACCGCGGTAGCACAGTGGTTAAGGTGCTGTGCTACAAATCGGAAGGTCGCTGGTTCCATCCCAGCTAGTGTCAATCGATTTTTCATTGACATAAAATCCTTCCGATCTCACTATGGCCCTGGGGTCGACTCAGTATCTAACAGAAATGAGTACCAGGAGTATTTCCTGGGGGTAAAGGCGGCCGGTACGTAAGGCTGACAACCTACCACCATCCTGTGCCGTTGTCACGAAATCTGGGAGTCTTAACTTCCTGGAACCCTCTGGGCCTGTCCAGGCCTGTAATGGGACTGATTTGCCTTTTACCTTTTACAAGCTTACGTAGCTTTACAGTACAGAGGCACTTTGTTTGAGTCTCGGTCGCAAGGGTAGTTGTTGAGAGAGTTTTGGCTTTTTCATTCTCTCCAAGAAAATATTTGAATCTTGAATACGAATATAACAATTCCATTTTCTCCCAGACGGCGTTAAACAGTTTGTGCACGTACTACAGCAGCAATGAATAATGTAAGAAAGACGCGGTTAGCCCCACCAGTTTCAGTACTCTAACGATATCGGACAGATTGTACGAATCACGAAATTTCGTTAAGTAATTTTATTCATTAACAGATTTCTTTTCAGTGCCTGTTTCATTCATTTTCCTGTAAAATCGGAAATAGTATTGCAGAGTACTAATGTTTTGTGAACTTCACTAACATCGAGTACCGGCGTTTCGAAGTTTTCCTGTCTGAATTCTTCATGCCAAAGGTTGCCGCACCGCTTTCGTTTTTATTCCAGTATATCCTTCCCTTTCCACATTTTCCACATAAATATGGGGTCCCTCAACCTTTTTCCTTCGCTATATAAAATTTATTGTGATGTTTCTGTATCAGTTTAATTTATTCGGCCATATTTTCCTTTACAATACTGACAGTGGGAAAAACTTTCGATTGTTTGTAAACATAACCTGCCTTGTTAAATGATCGGTTAGAGAAGTAACTAACTTCTTTATTTTGCAACCAGACGAAACCAGTTTTTCACTTTCATAAGAAACCCACTTGTTTTATCTAAGCGAAATTTATTATTATAACAGGGAATAGAATGCGAGAAAATTGACTTTTCGAATCTTCGAAGTACCAAGGGCAAGCAATATCCAAAAAGGAAGTGTGAAGCAATTTCGTCCCTGCACACTACTTCATGATCTGACACTAGCTGCAACAATTATGCGCGCGGCGAAATAACTGCAATGGAAAAGACTTCGATACTTCCGATATGAAATTAACTTTCATCACACATTCAGCTGCGACAGCGGTGTAATAGCTGCCATTTCTGCTTCGTTCTTAGGGGGCACTGATTTCGATTCTAGGCTTTCCTCAAATCGTTCACAATTTTCCTCTTTTCCTTAGTGAAAGCCAGAATATTTAAGTAGACGTCGGGTGTATCATTTAAAATCCACACAACCTCTGCAACTGACTCGTGTTTGATATCACAGACAAAGACCAAAATATCTTCGAGGAGAAGATCAGGTTTGATATATCCCTGTCTCGGTGTTCAACACTTCTAATAGCGAGTGTAACATACTTTCAATTCCTAGCTCCAGCAGAATACACGTTTATAACGTCTATGCCACAAACATCAATCAGTCAATCCCTGAATTTCGTGTTCCAGCTACTGCGTTATTGATTGTGAGTATCTGAGTAAGTGATGAATGTGGTTGCCTTTACACGTTCATAGCCACAGGATCCAAAACCTGCACACTCAGGCGGTGCTCCTGTTCTATTGCCCCTAAGTACGTCGTTTCGAATCAACGTTAAGACTTTTTTTAATCCACTAGCAGCCAACGAACACGTTAGTCTGAGTAAAGGTAACGAAAATCCTGTTGCGATTTTTTTTTTAAATAATGGCTACACCAACAACTGTCCTTATTAATGACATGGCTGGTACAAGGACTGGAAAAAATGATGGAAACACTAGGTAACACAGGAATGAAAGTGTTGTGTTGGATGCACTAAAAGAATATTAGTTGTATATATCGTTATTCTTTTGTTTACTGATGCTGCGTACTGCCAGTGTCAAGGCAATACAAATAGGGTTTAGTAACAGTTTAAGTACTGCAAAATGCGAGGCTTGTCAGGTTTGCAATGAGGACAGATTGTTGGTGCACGTTTAGCTGGGGCGTCTGTAACCAAAACGGCCACTTTATTAGGTGTATCCAGAGCAGCAATTTCCAAAGTTATGACGGAGTACACAAATCATGAGAAAACATCGTCAGCTCGGAGGAACAGTGGCCAAAAACAAAAACTAAGTTAAACGTATCGCGTACGTTGAAGAGGATTGTGTCTAAAAATCGTAGAACTGCTGCAGCAAAGGTGACAACAGAAATCAATATTCATCTTGAACACCCTTTCACAACTGTTTACATTACTTTGCTATCTTTTTTGTGTCCATTGGTTACGAATCAGGCCATAACGTTGGATTATAAGCAGGAACAGAACACTGCCAATAAAGAGACCAATATGACGGACGTAACACGTGTATCACTCAGAAAGTCATGGAAACCACCAAAGACAGAAGCATGCTGCCGTGCCTGGGCGATTTTTCTCGCACAGGAATTGAATTGCGACCATGACCAAAGTGATAGCTTTTATTGGCGTTGAAAGCCATAACGATGCAGATATATAGACGGATTTAAAGCTGATGTGGTGAAGACAGTGCTTCCTCCTCCTCGCCCACAACTATATCGGCGTGACGCGCGTTTGTAGCCATCTCACAGCCGTGACACCCTAATTTGTCAGCGCACCTCTTCTTACCTGTTGCTTCCATTGGCAGCGCACTCACGTCACAGAACGCGGTGCCTCTTTCATTGACCACAATTCATTACGGCTGGTAGCCGATGTATTTCTGTCCGACACACGTGGAGTAGAACTGCTGATGACGTTGGTGTAGCAAGCGTCTATCCGCCCCCACGATCCCCCCTCCCCCCCTTCAAAACGTAAAAACAGATTTTCGAGAAACAGCTGTGAAGATTTAGACTGGACTGAAGTGATGAATGACAGGTCTAATTTCAGCCTTCGGTGGTCTACGAAAAAAGCCGAAGATTTTCATAACGATTAGTGATTTCTGCACCAGAGCAGTTATTGTTGCTGTTTTTAACAAATTAAGTTGGAATATTAACGACATTATTTTGTTTTAAATTTGAAGGTATATAAATTTCGCAGTAACCTTAATGACGTTGCAGTAACGTACTATATTTGAAGTTCTGCCTATTAGTTCACGTGTACTGTGATGGTTGTGTGGTTGACCTCGCTGCTGTTAAGTCAGCACGTTAGACACAAAGTAAGAATTCTTTTTCTTGTTCTTCTTCTTATTCGTCTGACATTACAGCCCTTGGTGGACCTTAGGCTTTCCAAAATTGACTTCCACTGAACTTGGTGCTGCGAGTTACTCCCCCAGTTCCTTTCTCCCACGTTCTTTGGATCTTCAGCTGTCCCATGTCACCTAAACTTTGGTTTTCCTGCACGTCGATTGCCTTCTGGTGCAAGAAAGTAACCCTTCTGCAAACATCCATTTCTTGCATTCTAAAGAGTTGTCCCAGCAACCTCAATCCCCCCCCCCTTATCACTTGAAGTATGTCAAGTTCATCGTAGAACGTATAAAGTTCTTAATTGTATCTTGTTCTCCACATACCATTATCGTTAATAGTGTAGTAAATCATTCTTAATATCCTTCTTTCTCAGTTTCGGAGCATATTTCCATCCTTATTTCAGAGGAGCCAACATTCGCTTCCATATGTGTCTGTCGTATACATTTTGTATCTGACATGCGTTTAGTCTAACGTTTCAAATTCGGTGAGTTTAGCCGTTTCTTTAACCCACAGCTAATTTTATTGGCCATAATTATTCGTTGTTTCAAAGTAAGAATAAAGAAACATTATTATTATTATTATTATTATTATTATTATTATTATTATTACTGACATTACGTGCTTCAGGATTGGGATTTTCTGCTGTGCAGCGACCTTTCACACAATTCATATACGCCATCTTGTTTCCCACGTCGGGCCGCACTTAATGAGCGAGCAGGTCTCTGCACAGATAACCGGTATTTTTATACACTGTTGCCCGAGGGTGCTGCCATCTCGCAAGACCGGACGTAACTCTGTTGGTAATTATGAAATCATTCCATTCACTTGTCCGATGGACGTAGCCTTCAGGAATGTAATCTACACGGTCTGGGAAAAGAAAGGTAACAAGTGCATTGGTCAGTGGCGGTCTTACCAACTGACCCAGGTCCATTCTCTTTAGGTAAGTCATTCGAAGGCATGGGCTTATCACTCGCTATTACCAGCATGCACTTGGTAAACTAACTAATTCTCTGGTAACAGAACCTGAAATTTTAACACTGCTAATAATTAAACATGCAAGTTCTTTCTTGTCATAAGACAGTTCAAGACTTTTTCCTCTACAAAAAATTTGATTTTATTCTTGTAGACGAGAAGTGCTGTATGTTTACTCTACAAAATATCTAAACGAGACGGGAGTCTTGTTTGTTGCTTTCAGTCATTTGTATGTCCAGCACGTAGTAGGAGCGCAGAGGAAAAATGTTAGTCGTATCATATAAAGGACGAAGCTCGTAGATACGCTGTTTCTTCGATGCGCACTTGTGTTGGGTCTTTTTAAAATTATTGCTTATTTCCTTACGGCCACAGGTTTGGAATTTAGGGGATACTGACTTCGAGGTCCGAATATTCACCACTGTTTGTGTGTACCCAGCCCCAATACCTGAACTATAAACAGCTGAACACACTGGAAGTTCACTTACAGGCACAGTTCTTCTCAATGCTGGACTGGGTTATCATCGACTTCGCTTTCCGCATGCTCTCTTAAGCATTTAGTGACAGCAGTCGACATATTAAATGGAAATGCAGGACAGTTGATGATATAAATACACCTACAACCCCAAAACAATGTATAAGAAAAAGGTCGGAAGGGTTATAAGGGAGAGAGAACTCCAGGATTAGGCCTACATAGTGGACATAAACCTGAAGGAAGGGGAAAATTATGACATAGTTGCATACGACAAAGAATCGGTTTTAAATTTAACATCTTGAATTTTAAAAATCATCCATAAATATTCTGTAACCCGTTCAGCAGTAAAGTGCTGGCTCCACACACGGCTGTGTTTTTATATTTTTATTTTTCTTCCTGTAGCAAATACGATTATCTGTGGTGTGACTTTTCCACGATTCTGTCTTTTTGTATTTTGTGTGAATGTTATCTTCAAAAACATGGACATTTTTTGGCGTCACTACTTACGAATAATGTGAAATCTCTCTGCTTCTTGTTTTGTGCCTACACGGTGTTACATTCCTGTGCATCATATCTTAATACTTCGTATGTCTTGACTGTGCAGGTGCTGTCTTTTATGTACCTAAAACAGCGTGTTGTGTTTATTATTTTTCTTCCTTTCTTCTTCCACTTCGTTTAAGAATGTCCTCTGATCTATTGTAGCTCAGAACTAAAACTGAAACAGTGAATGCTAAGACAACACGTTGGTCTAGTTAAGGGCCCGTTGTAAGGCCTCCGATACAAACACATGCCTCGAATGACGTTCAAACTCACGACTCCAATGTCTCAGAAGTCCCAATAGCAAGTCCTTACAGCTACATTTACGTGTGTGAACTTTCTCACCATTCGCCCAAATGTTGGCCAGTCGGAAGCAATTTCGCTTTTCTGATGAAAAAGTAATATTTTACTAGCCTGATAGTTTTCTCTCAGTTCTGCCGAAGTAACGCTCCACACAACAAGAACTTGAGATTCGTTCCAATGCCGCATATCGTCCAACTTGTGGATATGTAGCAGACTGCTTTGTTCCTGCAGATTTGGGTCAGTTTTTAAATTTGTTTTCCAGTGGTTTCTCTTTGTTCTTCACATTCCACAATAGAAGAACAATTGTAAAAATATTTAAAAATTGTGTCATCTCGCTCACATGCCACCTGGCCATACTCCAACAATATAATGTACTGTTTTTCCTGCCTGCTTAATTTCACTCAACTAATTTAATACTTGCGCATATATACGAGTATATAGACGAATAGTGACACACTTGAAATTTTTTAACACCCCTGGGTGGCGCAGTTGTTTGAGGTACTGCTCTACAACCCGATTCATTTCCCGATAGTGTCATTGGAAATTTCATTGACATAATCCCTCCGGCCGCACTGTGACTGTGGTGTCTACTCAGTCTAACAGAAATGAGTATCAGGAATATTTCTTGGGGTTAAAGGAGGCCGGTGCATATGGCTTACTACCTACATGTGCCTTTTCCCTAGAAATCTGACAACCTCAACCTCCTGGATCCCTCAGGGCCTGTAATAGGCCTGTACAGGAATTGTGTTTAACATCATTAGCTCTCGAGCAAGCAGGTAACACATTTGGCGACGTTGCTCGCTCTTCTAACTAAACTAAGCGATTTCACTCGCACAGAGTGAATTCGCAAGCTAGTAGAAAGTAAAGGGTATTATATATATATATATATATATATATATATATATATCCGTTAATCACAATGTTTCTGTTCTACAAGGTTATTTATGTATGCAAAGTGTTGCGGCCACAGGGTCCACCGTCAGGTACCACCATAAAAATTAACGGAGAAAATTAATTTGTTGCTATATAAACAATACTTGTATCATGAATGAGACCTCTTTCCTTCATAAAAGGCTTATGTTGTGTATCGTCATGAATTTTGGTAATGTAATTCACCTGAGACATTTGCATTAACGCTGAAGTTTTGTATAATTATTTTAAATTTACCACGTAAAATCGAAGTTTAAAAATTCAAATTGAAGATAACATTCTTTCCAAATTATACTTTTTTGTTGTTGTTAATTAATATCAATTTGGAATATTCGCAATTTCTTGTATTTCTTAGTGTAGGTTATGTAGCTTATATTAAGGAATTAAATCTTAAAAAATAATAATTTATATAAACTGTATTTAGTAAATATTTTATGTGAAACTTTAATTTATATGCAGATATGCAATACCTTCCCCAAGAATATCCCAGCGAGTTATCTAAATTAAAATCGCTTAATTTAACTGAGGTTTTACTTTTCGGCCACAGCGAGCTTCATGTTTTGTGTCTGCATTGTTAAAGCTTGTGGAATGGAACTGGAGCAGTTAAAGTAGACGTGCCCAGTGGCTGTCAGACTCACAAAGGCACCACACATTGCTATAGCTACTTGTGAGCTGTCCTTAGATCACTCTTGCTCTCGTCCTGCCACAGCACCCTGAGGCAATTGGCATGTAAGTTCGGAGCCAGATCACAACCCCGTCTTCCTGCATCCCTTAAAACTTTAAAGTCCAAAGCTAGACATTTTAATGAAGATAATAATCTGGGATGGAAATTAGATACAGTCAAATGGTGAGGCAATGGTGGTATAACATGTGTGGCTATAGCAGCTCCATATGCTCAGTTGGCACGAGCGCTCTTCCTTCCTCCTTTCTTCCTCTCTTTTGTCTTGTACTTTTCTTTCCTTATTTATGCTACCTTTCAAACAAGCGAAACAAGTCGTGCGTTCAGATTATTCCTAGAGGAACCTGAACTAAAATACTAGTTTGAAGACTGCGAGGTGAATTGTTGACTGTAAATAGACAGTTTTTTAAATTTTAAATATTTCTTTATCACGCGCTAAGGTTTCGCTATGAGAATGAAACCAACAAATGCATATGAAACTACGTGAATTTATTATATGATAATCGTTGTAAACAAACTACATGTTGATGTCACTTTTTGTGGCCATATTCAGTGGGATGTTTTTACGAATAATATGTTACAAAGATAACCAAACCAATGTACAGATATGAAATACTAAGTTTTAAATATGTTAAAAAATATACGTTAAAATAAAAATAAAAATAAAATTGTTTGTGTTAAATTTATGTGAGTAATGGATGTTAGTATGCTGTGTGCATCGTGTCACCTGCCTGATTTATGGAGCTAACATAGACAGACAGACACAACACATAAACACCTCGTTACTCACATAAATTTAGAACAAATAATTTATCTGTATTTTATATTTTAACGTACAAATATTTAAAACTTGATCATTTTATATTTTTGCATTAATTTGTTTGTGTTTGTAACATATCATTCGTAAAAACGCCTCCCTAAATATGACCACAAAAGGTGACCGAAACATTTTGGAGGTTTACAACGATTATCATGTAATAAATTCACATAATTTCTTAAGCACTTGTTGCTTTTATTCTCATATTGAAACAATTTTTTGTTGAGAGGTATACCATTTTTTTTTATTACAGCGAACTGTAACCTAGAGAATATTATGATTTTCCATTCGATGGAAAATGGCGGTCCGTTGTAAATAAGTAGACCTAATTAATGTGACTACTTCAGTGTTACAGCCTCTTCTTTTAGAATTTGTTAATTGTTCACGTTACTGAATTAATTGATTTTACTAAACCGTAAATTTATGACCAAATTCCCAAAAGCCGGAGGTACGTTGTCCTGAGCCTCAAACTTCATGTTCTACGCGAACTCGTATAAATCAAGCTGAGAGTGCCTCCAACCGCTCAAATACTTGATCAACGGACCTAATTTTCCAAAAGCTTCTCAACTACAGGTGTTACAGTGTCTTTCCACTCAAATGCTCTTTTGCCTCTGGCAGGTAGCCCTCCCCGGTATTTATTCACCGTGACCGAAGAGAGGATTATGGGATTTAGTAAGTGAATTAGAGCGGCAGCTATCACATGGCAGATTTGAATACCGTCTGCCCGTATATTAGTGTTTCCCAAAATTTTACTCGCGGACACTTTTTGACTTCGAAAAATAACCACAGATTCTCACATCTTAGCTCATGTAAATAGCGTCTGGAATGATACATATCCAGAATTAAAAATTTTGTGTCTCAGAACTGATTTTTAGATTGCTGTGAACACACAGCAGCATAGATGTAAAAATGCATTGCATGATTTAACCTTAATTAAAATGATTGTCTCTCCCTTCGTGGTTGCAGGAGGTTTCTTAATTAGATATGCTAACGGTCATACCAAATGAACACATCACCAATTAAAGACGTTCGGCTGCTGTTTTTAACAAAACAGTATTCCTTTATTAAAACATAATTAAAATTTGAAGTAGCCATTACAGAAATGTATCCACGGATCCTCTAGGAACTGGTCGCGGATCCCTTGACATCCGTACAGCACACTTTGGGAACAGCTGCCTTAGAGAATTGGATCGAAATATCAGTAATACACGTCTGCAGCCCAAAGAATTTCTCTAACCCGCAAAAAGGCATGAAAGAACCTCAGGTCTGGGGTTTTAATGGCAGTCCCTGGTTTACCCGGTTTTACATTTTGAAACTTTTTTTTTTCGTGCACAACAATTATTACGTATATTCGTCTGTACATACCTGCGTTGATGGCCTGTTGTCTGTCCATTCGGCAGTGTGATTGTCCAAACTTTCTATCTGGTTTCCTTAAACGTTTGCATGACACGTTTATATTGAACATTGCAAGGAATATAAGAATGCAGCACAATTACATTACGTAAGTGTTCAGGAATTTAGATAACTAACCCTTTATAGGTTCAATTCCTTATGTGATTTTTTTTTCTAGGAAGTTTGTATGCAACAAATAAAGAAAACTGATTGTATGGTATTGTAGAAGGAATGATGGAAATAATTAGGGCCTTTATTATGATGGCAGGCATTACTACACAGTTGCACTTCAGTAGGAATTCGTAAGGGCCTCTATTTTATCTTACATGGCACAGGAATCTTCATGGGTAAGTCTAATAAAAGTCACTGTGGAATATAATTTTATTTATGTAAAACGTCCGAAACTTCGAACGAACAAGAGCCTGTAGTCTTCCAGTAACCCTGTTTTGAGTGTCAGTTTTCTGCCAAATATCATCTGAAGAGCTTCGTCACAGTTATGTTAAAGCTAGATGCACTGGGTACGAAACAGCGACTACAGTGAATTCAACGCCGCTAAATAAGCACGAATTATGAATGAGCGATGACGCTTATCGCTGGGTGGGAAATCGCAATGCGGGCTATATACTGAGGAAAGCAACGTTCCTCGCTGAATCAAGACATTTGCATGGATATTTACAACAGAACAAACCGTGACCACTGTCAAAGCAGCGAAGTGATATGGTTGCATTTTTTTTCGCTAGGAAACAGCGCCACACGACGACGTGTGCTTTCATGCCCTTTAGTGCGGGCGTTGGGTTGGGTCGTGCCGGGGCGATCCGGCTGTGCGTCTTAATTTCTTGGTGCCAGCGCGCAGCTGTGGCAGTTTTGTTAAAAGCATTGATATCAAACTTAGGCGGCTTATCCAAAGGCGAGAAAGGTATACGTCTTTGCAAATACACGCGTAATTACAAAATACAATATTTTAAGAACTGAGAAGTTATGTAGTATAACAAGACAGGCAATATTCCTGTAACTTAACATTGAGGCGCATTCTTGCAACCATTTTTGCAGTGGAAGAGTAATAATTACTGCATATTCTGAGAGAGAGTGTGTGTAGTCTTAATTATCCAGAACGCAACGCGCATGTGCCATATTATATTTTCATCTGTGGCTTGTCGGGTTGTACAATATTTTTCCTCATTATCTTAAGAATGACACAAATATTCGAAAAACGTCATTGAATATAAGATATTTGAATAAAGGTAGACCAACTTGACGACAATTGCTTTATTATGTCAATTTTCTGCTCAACATGTTTCGGATGTATTAACATCCGAAACATGTTGAGCAGTAAATTGACATAATAAAGCAATTGTCATCAAGTTGGTCTACCTTTATTCAAATATAAAGATGATGCACGGTCCAATACGCATAAGATGAATATAAGATGTATGCTTCAATTTCTGTACAACGTGTGTCCGAAAAATTTATCATTCTAAGAAGAACTGAGCCCAATACTGTCACAAATGTGCGTAGATCTTAACGTAAAATACCCGTCATTCTTGTGAGATTGTAAAGAAACCTGAATTTTCTCGACAGAGTTTCGAAAAAATACTCAAATATCAACTTTCATGAAAATGCGTCCAATGGAAGCCCAGTTGTTCGTTGTGGACAGAAGGATTGATGGATGGACGGTCAGAAAGACATGACGAAGCTAATAGTCGCTTTTCGAAATTTTGCTAACACGCCTAAAACCCGGAATAAGTAATTTTTGCTTTTCTATTAAATTTTAATTACTTCAATGAATTGTTAGGAATGAAGTGAAAGGAAAGGGAAGAAATAAAACAGCCATAATGACGTCTTAGTGCAGGGCAGCAGTCGCCGAATTTTATAAAAATTAATTTTAATATTGGATGTTCACAATAAAGCAGTCTTGCCAACCACTTTGGTGTGTTCTGATAAAACAGTAGCGTCTGTTGTCACAAGTCGTACAAGTCCGTTTAAGGAAGAACTTAAACGTGTTTACAATATTCTTTGAAAATCAAAAGGCCGTCGCAAAAATTTGATGTCATATAAACGGCATTAGGTTCACTGAGTCCAAGTGTATGTGACGAGTTTGTCAGACTACAGCAGGAAACAGGCATTTATTAACTTAAGGTTTATTGAACGAAAATCTTAACAATTCAGCATGGGTTATTCAGCGCTGAGGGTGACAAGAGAATGATAATTTTGAAGGAATTGTATTGAAGATGTCGTGGTTCTTGTGACAGTCTGTCGAAGTACTTGTGTCGAGAGACTGACGAAAATTACGAACCACAGTCGCGATGATAACGTTTAACTTTTAATAAGGATTTTCCAGAGCACAAGGAAAACAACTGACTGACCCATAATTTTCGGTGAAAATTGTACAGTATTTAACTGAAAGTGATCATGAATCCTCGATAATGAGGAGACCTTGGCCACTAGGGCTGTTGGGCCATAGAAAAAAATATCTGAAAAAGATAACCCTGCATACGATAATGAGGAGGCCTTGGCCACTAGGGCTGTTGCGCCATGGTAAAAAAAAATAATTTTCTGAGGAAAATGACCCTGCATACGAGGCTAACCCGCAAATAAGACGACCCTGTGTACACAACGACCTTGCACATAGGATGACTGTATAGAAAAAACGACGTTCCATATAAGACAGCTCCCTTTCTTAATCTGAATTTTTCAGGTTAGTGCTTATGAAGAACATGATTAACTTTGTGCGACTGCATAAGGGGGAGGGGGGCTTCCTTCTTTCAGAAGAAGAATTAGGAAAATTTCTCGTCCTTATTCAGGTATTTGCGGTACTGTTTTAGAGTGGATGGTTGCAATCGTGGAATATTTAATACGAGATCAGAACTAAAATAGAAGAAAAACAAAAAAGAAGAATCTAATTAATGTGAAGTGAATTTCAAATTGTAAAGATTAAAGTCCGAGAAAGAAATTTGTCACAAAATACTTGTTATTGTTATCTTTATAAAGATTCGTTGTCACTTGAATCATAAAGTATTATTCTGAAGAAAAAGCTTGAAAGGTGTATTTAAAAATATGGTTATAAAAGCTTCGCATCAAGTGGAAATGTAAGAACTCATAATTTGTTTCATGTCCGCTCTTTAAACATGGAACTGTGTGTTAGAGCGCCTCGAGGCTTCTGTTTTTCAGATTCCATCTCTGCATACGTGGTTGTGCATTCTCATAAAAAGAACTTACTTAATACGGTTTATATTTTGCTTTAACGCGGTTAAATCTTTTAAAAGAAAAAAATAACATATTGATATTGCCTAACCCATACGGAAAGTGAGATGTCGCTACTGTCTGTGTCTGAGGGTGTGTGGTGGTGTTATTAAAGAACTAACATGTCTGCAGCTTATGGTCAGTAATGGGAATAATTTAGCAAACCTGTCATTATCAGAACACTGTTGATGAATATTGAAGCGTTCTGAGATATTATGCAGTTTCAATCGGTAAAGATTTACCGACGTTTCGGAGAATATCACTGCCTGCTGGAGTACTTAGACTCTGAATATGGAGACAGTAACATCCTGTAAACGGTCGGTAAACATTTGCCAGTTGATAATGACGTCGAATTGCAAAAGATTCGAATCCTCTGCAATAGTATTTTCACCTTTCAGTGCAGATGTCTTCAGATGTTGTATTTTAATGCAGGGTTGGAAAATACAGGCCTACGTGTTTTACTGAAGTCATTTATGTCTAAAATAAGAACAAAAATGTGACAGAAACAAATCTGTAAAAATAACTTGTATCTTTCTTACAAGACATTGCTTATAAACCACTCAGAGCAGGCATCTGACTTTGTCACGGCTAGGCCTTGTAACTCGCTTTGCCCACTCTGTCTGCCAGTACGCCCTTGATGGTCGACAGTTCTTCACTTTGTCTACCTGCCGTATTTATTACACCGGCAATTGCTGAATCCGAATTTTCCGGTTATCATTGGACCAAATTCAGACAGTTTATTCTAAACAGCGGCTTCATTTCATTTTATCATAGCGTCTCAGGATGTTTTTGTTACTTTATTCCTTCCAGTGAACCTGTCAAAATTCAAATTTTTGCGACAGTTCTCAGTTGTGGCCTGCGCCATAGCATAAACTTCGCCCGTTCATGCAGATAAAAACTAAACTGTCGATGACGTGAAATTTTGACGTAATTTGGAATCAATTAAATTTTTTTTATCGTCTCAAGCTAAAAGTAATAACAAACAATAAAGCTCCATGCTTCTAGAGCGGCATCAACACGCGTCTTCAGGTTTAGAATACAGTTAACCTTTACTCGCCTACAATAGACGGTGATTGTATTTAAGGTTACGATACATTAAAAACTCATCCGTCTTGGGCACCAGCTGGAACATAAAACCCTGCCTGTTTGAAGGGTTAAAACTTAAGTTGATCCCGATAAGTAAGGCTGTTCTTAATCTCTGCGATTGCATCTGAGGCCCAAATATAGGATACTTTTAGCCTGAGATCGGGTATCGGTCCTGTTTCCGAAACGTAATATTTAATGTTGGAATTGTTTTCAGGACAAGCCATGAAAGTTCACAAATTAAATGATTTCGGAATATGGCTAGCAATTCAGAATTTGAGGCTACATTTGCAGGGTGAAAGTAGACCAAAACTTCCATCCAATTGTTTGTCTGAGAGGCACGGTTAGCATCTTGCGTGTCACGCGCGTCCTCACTCACTCTCCTTCACTGTCACACAAGCGGATATCCTCCAAGAACAGTCCACGGTGTCGCGTAAGCCCGTTAATTAATTTCGAGGAATAGCAGAGATAAAGTATGAAAAATGCTGGGGTGTTTGCGGCCTTATACCCGCTTCATTTTTAGAATTTACAGAGACTTGTGGTCACAGGGTTGACAAAACACTAAATCATTTTTGTCACTAAGAAGGAACCAGCTGCGTTTTTAGCCCTAATGCCACAGACTTGTTACAGGAAATCGGTAGTGGAACTGGCATTTATTTCTAATTGCTATCTCCGCCTTTTCATTGTTACACTGAAAGTTTTAAACTTAACAGAGTCTATCAAATATGTTTAGTTGTTTCCAACATTTTCGTATGCATCCCAGTTTGTTTACGAACAAGACAGTTTAAGTCGCCACAAGGAGCAGAATATTTGAAAACCTATTAATACAGCTCTCTTGAGAGTGTAAAATTTGTACTGAGGTGCACAGAGTACCCAAACACTTTATTTGCACCTGGATATTCTGGATGTTTCTAGCTGTTTTGAATAGCTGTGAAAATTGCGTTAAATAACTTAATTACAAATTTTAATTTAGTTTAAAACAGCCTTCTTTTAGTAACGTAAAGATTTCTAAATTGCATTAGTATTTCCATACAGATAGAACAGCATCAACAAACGTGATTGCAGCACTTAAAGAGAATGGACACAAACAGGACACACAAGTAGGCACTGCTGTACCAACCAAAGAGAAGAGAAACACAGCAAACCCTACGAAATTGGACGGACCAACTTGACCTTGAGTGATAATGAACAGGCACTAGGCCTAACCCTCCAAGGTGCATTATTATTATTATTATTATTATTCGATATGGATGTCTCTTGTCACAGGCCTTTTCTTCCTGGTACTTCTCTTGAACTAGCAGTGATCCCCACCATTAAGGCTTCAAGCTTCACACTGCAATACTTTCCATATTATGTGATGTTCCAAGTACAGCCGTCTTTTGTAGTGAATCTATCGAATGTTTTCCTCGTACAGCTTCCAAATTTTTCCTTAAGCTTCTCTTTACTATTCCAGTGGTTCCAGTTATTACTGGTATAATTGTACATTTCAGGTTCCACTTTCGTTGTACCTGTTTACATAAGCTCTTGTATTTTAACTTCTTTTCCACTTCCTCTTGCACAACATTTCTGTCTGCAGGTATTGCCACATCCATCAGTGTGCTTGTTTTTTACTTTTTGTTTTTAATTATTATATCTGGCCTATTTGCTGTAACTTCTCTGTCTGTATGTACTGCTTTATTATTATTATTATTATTTCCATGCAGAATTAGTTGATTTTGTGTTAAGGTTTGTTATTGTCTTTCTGTCGTCGAATTTAAAAATCATACGCAGACCAAACCAATTGAATCGATGTAGCAGAGGCCCTCTTGAAGACTACCATTACCCCAATTGTCGAGAAGTTTCTTTCATTGTGTGAAACCCGACGTTTGCAAAGTGTCCACCACGTGACCCTGTCCTGAGACGAATAAATCCAGTCCTCACCCTACCGTTGTACGTCTATGAGATCCAATGTAGGGAATCTGAATTAGAGACTCCTCATTTTACAAGGTCCAAACTCAACGTACTCTCCATTGCTTAAGCCTTTCCAGTGGATAAGTTGCAAGTCTTAGGCTCTGCGTAACGTCGCGTGACATACTTCTTTCTTACGGCAAAGCGTTTTTAGTCCCTCGCCCAGCCTCCCAGATGAAGAAAAAATTTTCAGCTGTCCTCGAATTTTATTCGATGTATTTGCTGCTGCCATCCATATCAGGGGGCCGCCAGCTCCACCCGCAATTGTGGATACGCCATGCCGTCGTGACAGGGATCCACGCAACTTCCATAATAGGCTAAATGTCAGTTCAACCCCTTACAGCCTGGCGGTATTTTACTCATCCACAAAAATTCGCGTTTGTGTCCGTGTAGTACAGAACTTAAAGCTAGAATATTCTTTTCTCTGGTACCTTACCTTTATATCGTTACCATGGTTACCAGTGTTGTGTTATGCTTATCCTTAGTTCCCACCATTACTGCACTTATGTAGCATTGCTATCGTCGATCGCAACAAATTCGTGTGTCTTGACACCTTGGCTTGCTTACTTATTTTATGCAAATACCCTCTCAGCTGTTCAAACTTGATGCTTTCGAGTGTAACATCGAGTGGGAGTACGTTAAGTGCCCTGGAACTTACTGCGTGTGGGAGGAAGAAACAGTCGCTTGTGTCACATTTTCCGTTCCTTTCATTACAATTCAATTACTATATTTAATCCAACAAACGCACAAAATTGTATTAGATTCACAGTAATATTACAGAGCCGCTAACTCGTACATATTTCAGGCCTTATTGTTCCATCATCAGGGAGCACAATAATTATGTAAAACGACTCTTATTGTATTTGCGTGCAAGGACTGAGGAAAGTAACCGGAAACTTCAGACAATGGTGCAGGAATGTAAACTATTCGACTGTGAGCTTCAGTGCATTTTGTTATTAACGATTTTTGGACAAAAATTACGAGTATGTGCTGGTCTCCATGGGCATGAAATTTCTACGAAACGTGATCAGGGGGTTTCCAGCGGATGGTCGACTACAAAAAATTAGGAATGTAGGTGGGATGTTGAAGTACAGACGGACAGACAGACAAAACCTATCCTGTATTCATCCTTTCCATGCGTATTTGGCAACACAGAGTAACAACTTCTGCAGTAGCAAAGGCATAATTATACTGCCTACAAATTGACTATCGTGACCACCTTTCTTAAAACCTGCGTTTGATATAAAACATAGAATTGTCTAACATTCCACGAAGCATTCATTAGTTCAAGAGAGTAATATGATGTATACTGGGTGAATTTAAATGTGGTCCTACGTGACCTACCATCGGTTGCATCTGTTGGAACATCTTTAAGCGGTGGTCACGAGGCTTCTTCTGTTTCCTACAGCTGAACGAACTGCACAGGTCTGGCCAATCAGTGGAGTAACAGTGTACACGTTCAAGGATTTTAGCTGTCCCTGGTGCAGTGAGTGATATATAGCTGTAATAAATGCCGTTCAGAGCTTGTCATTAACCGTTAACCCATTTTTAAGCGCGATTTCCACTTGTCGCACCTGATGCCAGGCCCGTCAATATAATTTCCCTACAGTTACCTGTAGACTGAATTATGAGTTGAAGAGACAATGGTTGGCAAACCTGTTGTGATTTTTGTAGCTGGTAAACTCGCTGTGTTGATGAATGCAGAGGGGAGAAACTGTTTCTTGTAAATTCTAAGAGCTCGTAAGCTGAATGGGACAACTGGGACGTCAGGCAGGAGCGCGTCGAGAAATGTCATCTGCAGTCTTGAGTTCGCTGTGACTCTGAATGAACTCGTCGAATAGGAAATTGCATAATACCACATTTCTCGCGCAGGCGCACATCTGTCTCCACATTTGACTCTTTTATATCGTTGTAACCTTCACTGAGGTCATGTCCTGTGCTGTGATCCTATTAAAAGCAGAATGACTGTATGATACCTGTGTTTAAGTATAAGCAAGCAGCTGTGTCCTCTAAGGCACTCTCTTGATTTGTTTATGGGAACTAAGAAAACTGAGAAAAAGCAAGCATCCAGCAAGCGCTGATCCACCTGATTTAAAAAAACGATATTATGAAACCAAAATTTAAGTCACAGATGTTCAGACACTTCAACTGCACAGTCTACTGAACTAAACAAATTACAAGCCAATTCTTGAAGATAATTTTCTGTTTCAGAAATGTTAGTTTCCTGGCTAAACTAAGAAAGGCCGTAGTTGAATAAAATAAATCTAGAAAAATCTACTCCTTGTTTGCTTGGGTGTAAAACTTGGTATCCTGAGAAGAACAATAATAGTTCATTGAGTACTCCGTGGGATACATGGACCTAAGCGGGATGAAGTAACAAAATGATTCACTAAATGCGAGTACTTCTTTGAAAGCCAACAATTCCTCAGCTAGTCAAGAAATGCCCTGCATCTTACAAAAACTGACACGTTATTACTTTTCCATAACGTTTTGTAAGTTGGCCGTAACCTGATCTGGATTAGTCCAGTCCACAACTTGCTGTCATATTTCTTTCAGATTCACTTTAATGGTATCCTGCCCTCTATACTGAGGTCTTACTAGTTGTCTCTTTCATCAAGTTTTACCATCAAACCGAGTGTATAAATTTCTCTTCTCCTGCATATATACCATGTGTCCTGCCTACCGCATTCTTCTTGATTTGATCAACCGACTAATACTTTGTGGGAGGCACAGTTTGTGAATCATCTCATTATGCAGTTTTCCCCAGTCCCATCTCACTTCGTCCGTATTAGGCCCAAGTATATTTGTCAGCACCCTAGTCTCAAACACCCTCAACCAATGTTCTTCCATTTACATGGTAAACCAAGTTTCAAACTCACATAAAACAATAGGAAAAATTACAGTTCCATTTTTTTTCTATATCTTGTATTTCATCCCAGTACATTTTCCTCAGCAGCATAGGCCTAAAACCGATGTGCTTCTTTAAATTCCAATCCCTGCTGTTCACTTGGACCTTCGTAATGGCATATTTAAAGCAAATTTGAAAAGCAATCGCCATAAAGCTTCCCCCCTTTTTTTAGATTTACCTAATCGAACTTTATGTAGACTTTTTAATTAACCTTCCTTGGTACACCTGTCTCAATGAAAACATCATAAAAAACCTTATTTAAATTCCTAAGGTGTTAATGGTAAAAATACATTGCGGTTAAACTGGCCCGGTTTATTCTTTTCTTTATGAAGCATCTGAGGAATACCCAATATTCCATCTCTATATTATCTGTTACGTCGAAAGCCACTTTATATTTATCACCAATTTTATTCTGCACGTGGAGCTGAATTTGAGAAAATGTGGGTAAAATTTGCATGTGACGGATAAGAATTATATGCCTGTATATCTTGTCCAGTCAGTTTTATCGCCCTCTCATAAAGAGATACAACAGCAAAACACTTCATATCTTCATATACTTACTCTTTATTACATATAAAATTAACAGATTTAAGTATATCAGAATCAATTCTCTTATGTCGAACTTAAATATTTTTTCAGGAGGTATACCTGTGTTTTTCGATTCATATTTTTTCAAAATTTCAATAACCATTACGATGCTCACTTACTAATAGTTTGGCTGTATGCACTTCAGTCTGCCTAATAGTTTGGCTGTATGCACTTCAGTCTGCCTAATATCATTAACCCTACGTACATTCAGTAGCTAATAAGAGTAAGTTTTCCACGTAATCAAAAATTGTATCTGCAAGAAGATTACACGAAGTAATCACTGGGTTCGTGAATATTTTTAAACTTCTCTGTACCTTTATACAGATCTCTCGTATTTTTGTTCTTGCTCTTTGTTTGAAGTTAATTAATCTTAGCTTTCAGATATTTGCCTTTATCTTACAATGTCTACTAGTTTCACTTCTTATATTTTTCTGAATGTCTCCATATATTTGTCTCAGATGTTATAATCATTGTTACTTAGCTTACTTACTTCGATCTAAATTTATGAATATTCTTCCTCACACCATGATTTATGTTCCTTCAACCCGCAATAATTTATACTCCCTTTAGCTATGATTTTGTCATTATCTGTAATATTTTCCCAAGCCGTACTGATGTACTTGCTATCATCTAAGTTCTCCAAACTTGTAAATTTGTTTGAAAGTTCCACATTTTTAGTGTCATGATAAGAAGTCTGTCCCTATCAATGGTTGTGTTCTCGAGTACTTACGGCCACTACTTCTCTAACACTTCCAACCACCCTACAGTGATAACTATCACAGTTAGCTCCTGTGCGAAACCTGTCATATCAGGATTGCTGCAGTGCTGTATCTTATCTGTGAAGTCGTGAACAAACCGTTCGGGAGGCTTTCCTTCAGGAGCAAGTCTATTCAGAAATGTTCTGATGTGGGAATGTTGTATTCTTGAAAATTAGGTTTTTGAATGTGGCGAAGATTTGTACTCCAGTGCTATTAGCATTACTACGTTAATGTAGACTCTCCTTCCCATACCTCAGTTTAAACGTTTTTCTCCCAAATTTTCCTTGATACAACGCCTGCTGTATTTCCTCATAGAAAACTTCCATTTTTATCCGGGATTTTACTTTCGGTTTGAGTGAGGAAAAAGTTATTATTATTATTATTATTATTAAATTATTTATTATTTGTGTGCTGGTGCAACAGCCACAGGGCCAATTACAAAGAGAGTACAGTAAAATAATTAAAAATTAATAATAATAATAATATTACTACACCAGTTAGCACACCAAGGACCGCGCTGTAACACATACGGCAGCCTATCAGTAAGAACAGCACCGTTTTAACTGTTAAAGAAATTGGTTGAGAAACATAAGGCTTCTTTTCTGAACTGCACGCAATTAAGTCACGAGGTGATGACGGTTTGTGTAGCCAATTTAGATTTGGGTACTCTTTACTTTTAGACGCATAATATCATAAATTTTAGCTTTAACTGGACACTACACGTGTTTAGAGGTTTCAACGTTGTTCCTGCTTCCCAGAAGATTGCACATTGTCTGACCCTTCGACGTTATCCTGTATGTCTGCAGGCCTCCTGCCGATTTTGGATAGAAGTGCAGTGTAAGTGCAGGGCCACGCGAGCGGTTTGCTAATAAAAACGTCAGCGAAAGCGCCCTCAAGACACTTGTCGTGCCGGGGCCGTGATTGAGAAGACCCTTCGAAGAAGCACATAAAGTATTAAGATATAGCTTTTAAACTAACAAACAAATTGTTTGTTTAGGTAATTAGAAACGTGTCCTGTTAAATGCAGAATTTTCATCACGCCCTTCTCCGTTTGTCTCACGCACGTCAGATTCGTGCTGTCACTAGCTGCTGGCGACCCCAGTTTGTCTAGTATTCAGATAACAGAACGAAAGGAAGCGGAATTTTACAGTTTAGACACGTTAGAGGGTTCAGGGGTCAAACCATTACTGACATGCCGCCGGGTTGCCGGGCAGTGGAATGAATGTACGTCACGGATGAAACAAAAACTCTGATCCTGCAGGACAGGAGGCAGCTGTTGACACCCGACTCAAGACTCGATTCGGGTGATACCAATAGAATGACAATAGTGCTGAGAACTGGCTGATATAAAAAGGAAACAACTGTAGGTACCATCTCATGACATTTCGGGTTAGAATTATATTAAGATAAAAGTGTGTTTTTTTTTTGTTTGTGGCGCAACTCGGGCTCAGACTGCTTCATTGTTGAGGTTTCTAGATCACACACACACACACACACACACAGGCACACACACACACACACAAACACACACTCCGCAGGAATGATCAGCTGGTCGCAGACACAAACTATAGCGACGACGCTCTTGCCTTCAGCTGGGTTCGAACCCGCGGTGGTAGCAATCGAGCAGCTTCAAACCCGCGCTTTAGACCGCACGGCTACCGGGTTCGACTCCGTATATGTTACCGTCACGAAAATAAATTCGACAATGTGTCTTATGCTATAGACAAATAGCTAAAGTATTTCTCAGCAAGAAGAGAAATGTTGCACATAAAACGGTAAAGCAGTCCCATTACAGACCTGGACAGGCCCAGAGGGTTCCGGGAAGTTAAGGTTCCCAGATTTCGTGACAACGGCACAGGAAGGTAGTAGGTTGTCAGCCTTACGCACCGGCCGCCTTTACCCCCAGGAAATACTCCTGGTACTAATTTCTGTTAGAGGCTGAGTCGACCCCAGGGCCATAGTGCGATGTCAATGAAAAATCCACTGACGCCATCTGGGACTGAACCAGCGACATTCCAATTTGTAGCACAGTACCTTCACCACTGTGCTACCGCGGTCCCCATGTTGCACATTAGCTGGACGTAAATTTAACATTTGTCTTTATAGGAAGACCGTTTTGTGTTTGTGTGTGCGTGTGTGTGTGTGTGTGTGTGTGTCTTCTGCCTCAGAGCACAAAACCTGTCTCACTGCATTATAGACACTTTCAGCTGGTAGACCAATGAAGATCCATATCTTTCAATTTGTAATATTTAAGACAGTGAAAACGCACAAGAGTTCAAGGCCAGTTATTCTGTCTCGTACTTGCAGGATCTGAAGTCCGTCCGAATGGCCGCAGCCTAACGAAACGCAAGCTTATTTTTGCCACTTAGCAGATTCGAAAGACTTTCTGCAGTGTGAGTGGAATTTTTTAAATTTAAGCTGTTGATTATTTTATCTTCATCACAATTTCCCAGACTTTTCATCCGTCTTTTTGTAATATTTTTATCATCTACACAAAAGCCAATAACAGTGAACCGGGTGTACCTTCACACACTGCCTATTTCAGTGACATAAAAAGTGATATTCTTCCGAGGTAGATAGTATAAAATATTTTTAGGCCCAGAATTTGTTTGTTAGAATTCAGTCTATAGATCGTTTGTTGAAAAATACCAAGCCAAGAAGTCGCTCACTCATTAGGGCAAAAGCGATGAGTTATAAAAAGTGTCGTGACACCATGGAACAAATATTTCAGTTCAATTTAACCAATTAATATAAATCAGGGATCATTAATTTTACCTATTAATCGGTGGCTGTTAATTTTGAAGAGTGTACAAGAAATGGGGGAAAGTTGATTCCAAAAACACTATAGCCCAAAGCGACTGGAAAATTCCTGGGCGCTACTGAAACGAACAGTGGCCTTCTGGTGTGTTTGATTTGTCATCAGGAGTTTCAATAAAAGTGCAAATTTAAAGTTGCCTTATGAAGTTGAGCACAAATATTTCGCAGAAAAAATGTACACAGTTAGAAGCAGCGAGCATAAATCTGAAGTTCCGAGCTAATTTCAAGTTTCACCATCTAAACCCAAATTGTTCTACCGCGAACAATGCGAGTCGACTGAAGGCCCGATACACATTACTCTGACCCGCGCTAAAAACATCAAGCTTTTCTCTGTAGCTGACGTAGTTAACAAGTGGACGATTGATGAAGCAACTCACTTAATTCACAGTAAAAAACAATCCTGCAGAAACATTACTACTTGTTTCGTCTGTAGTTACTTCCAGAACAAGAAATACACAATTCTTAGTTGCTGTAAATGGTACTGATATGAAGGATACGCAAAGTGAATTCTCATTGCTAAGAAGCACGCAGATATTTAGTGGTGCCAGTAATCTACAGCTGCTTCGAACACGAGCCTTGGTGAAATTATATATATATATATATGGTAAAACAATGGTAAAACAAATAGCCTAGACAAATAACCCACAACTGTATAAAAACATCTGCTGGTTTAGGAAATAATATCATTATGATCTTGTTGTAATTGTATATTTCTTGAAAGATTGCGGAATTAGAGGAAGGTGCAATCCTCCAAATGAGGCACCTTGTTAGGCCACGGCTGATACGGGTTACCTCCTGTAACTGTTTGTCCTTACTGACAGAACGGAGTTCCAGCATGTGAAGACAAGATGTCGTTCTTTCCAATGAACACAAATAAACTGAGTTTAACGTATCCAATTCCCACTTGCCTTCTCATAAAATATGGGGTAGGGAGACACAACCGTCTAATCTCTCTGCTTCTGCACGTCGCTGATTCTACTTCGTCTATGTCTGAAACCGAGGATTATGACCTGATAAGTACCTAGACTTCCTCTGTCACTAAACTGGCCAAGGATATCCCAGTGCTGTCATGGAGTGAATTTGAATGTGACATGCAGGTTGCAGGAAGAGGCACGCACGGCCATAAGAACAAAACAAATGGAGAATAATCAGTGCGGGGGACAAACCACAGCCGTCCCGTCTCGCAGCAGATGTTGAGCAGATGACGGCAAGCCTGCTGGCAATGTAACATCGCGAGGGCAGCTACGAGGAGTGCTGGGTTTCCGTGATGAAGCAAATGAGCCTCCGTCTTATGTTCTTGATCAACTACCATCTTCTAACGTAACACTGTACTGCGCGTATTTACAACTATTGTTGATTTTGTGCGCCATTTGTGTCTTAGTTGTTTATTCAGGCATTTAATTTGAATATTTTGTTTTCCGCTTGCGGAAGATTTTATTTCGGATTGTATATATTTGATTGGCCTTTTACGATGGTATTTCACAGCAACATTAGGAGAATTAGACTCCGGCTACTCTTTAATGGTGGACGTCTAGTTTTATTGGTAAAGGACCGATCCGTCTTATCAGTACTATCCAAGCGTGTGCTTCGCAAAAAATTCTTCTGGCCTGAAGTTCGTTTTCTTCGATACTGCCTTCTTATGAAATAAATAACAAATTGACTAGTACGCGACAGCACATAAAATATTTGAGTACCTACTCATGTTTTAACTTGTTTTAACCAGACATTATACGTTTCACATTTTATCCAATATCATATTTTATGTACGTCCACAACTGTAAAAATATTGGGATCCCAATATCTAAACAGCACCTGAGACTTATTCTGCTGGAGGTCTGATGATGACCTTTTAACAGGTCGAAACATGTAGCCTATGGACTCCAATAAATATTTATTGTGCTGTCGTGTACTAGTCATTTGTTATTTATTTCGTTAGAGCACTTCGTGATGCCCCCTTTAAAAAAAATGCCTTCATATGGGTTTCTGCATGAAAGCGTCAATCCACACACATATATTACTTAATTATGGGTTGCTTGTTTTATACTGATTACTTGTCACGTACTGTGGTAAGGGAACCAACACGTTTAGCCCATGTGAGATTTATATCCGGTTGTGTTCTTTAGTCTCGACATGCTGTACTCGCATATCCTCTGCTATTATATGGTTATAAAAACTTTAGTACAATGATGCAACATCATCGTTAGAGCAACTTCAGCGCCGATTTTCAGTTCTACGTGTTGTGGCTTCTAATTCCCGTCGCAAAACTTTTTCCACACAACACTCTTCTTTTCCGAAGTGTCTGCGACACTACAGGCATCGGTGACCTGACAGTCTAATCCTTCAATCCCTCACGCGCATGCTCTCCTGCAGCAAGATAACATGTTTTCGTGTGTCTGATTGCTGAAACTATTTTGCACAGTCGCTGGTAACTAGACAGTTAGTGTACGTAAAGTGGAACTGCATGAGTTAGCGTCTTTAAATTAAAACTGTATTATAGTAGTGCACATCGTAGAGAAACGAGCTGCTGCCAATAAAAAAAAAAAACTACCTGTCCTAGAATCCTTCTACAGAAGCCAGTAGTTCCTCACGCAATCAAGAAATCACGCAATTAAGAAATGAACATTCGGGTTCTATAAGAACCCGAATGTTCATTAACGTGTTCACAGAAGCTTGACACATCCCTATTCCGAGCCAGATTAATCCAGTTGTCATCCTCCCACGCTTTTTCTTGAAGAGCAAATTTATTATTATCTCCCGATCAACAGTTAGGTCTTTCATTCAGGCTTCCCCAACAAATCCATGTTTGCAACTCTGCTCTGCCTCATGCGTGCCACACGTCCCACCCTTCTCATTATTTTTTATTTGATCACCAGAATAATATTTGGTGAGGAGTGCAGATCATGAAACTCTTCAATATGCATTCTGCTGTTACAGTTTTTGTTATAAAATTTCTTCAACACGAACACAGCCCTGATATCGATTGTGATTTGTGTACATTTTGCACCTCTCCACTCTGTTGTTCAACTTGTTGGACATAACACGTGCCTCTGCTCCGAACCGACGGAGATGACGTAAGAAGCATTTAGTCGGCTCTTCTCATTATTTCTGTCGTCCCACAAGTGGACTTCTTTGTGTATTTACACACTGTTGTAACTTCTTGGATTAATTATTTTAGTAATTCATTTCTCTCACTAATTTCACAACGCTTCGAATAGCTCGGGTTTAGACAGCCAAATTATTGCTTGCCGTCTCGGCATAATTTGAGGGACCACCCCAAAACTTACTTTGAGGGACTAAAGAAAACTTCGACAACCTCCAGTCAGGATAAACAGTTTCGGGGCCGAACTTCGGGTCCTGGGTCTTCCAGATACGAACCAGAATAATTTTATAATACATTTTCACCTTTAGAACTAATTTCTTAAAACAATATATAATCAAGGATGACAGGCTTGCATTTATTATTTAAACTCTCCTACCTATTTCGACCTTCTCAGCCATCTTCGGAAATACCAGTTAGTACCACAAGAAGGTCTGTAAGGTTATAATATATTTTTGTTCCAATAAAACAAATGAGTATAATGAACTGTTTTGACTAAATCAGTGTAGAATTCACTGTTTTGACTAAATCAGTGTAGAATTCACTTTTTTGACTACATCAGTGTATAATGCATTGTTTTGACTACATCAGTGTAAAATGCACTGTTTTGACTACATCAGTGTATAATGCATTGTTTTGACTATGTCAGTGTATAATGGACTTAATTCTGTACTTTTTGACTGTACCCTACAATATGTAATTGTAGTGAAGACCTTTTTGTATTATTAAACGCCATCTGGATCATCTGAAGGAACCTTCAGATCGTCCAGAAGGCCGAAACATGTAGGAGAGGTTAAACAATAACAATTGTATGTCTGTGAACCCCGTGTGAATACTCTTTTGGTTTCATTATTTGACGAAGGAGGAATTCTAATTATTCGATCGCGATTTTCGGTGGACGGTGCTTAAATACGTGTTAACTTATTTCGCATGCGCCTGAGTGACATGAGGGTAGTGTGGGCAAACTGTCTATGTAATTAAAATATACGTACTTCTTGCTTTCCAGCAATAATCGCATCTCGGTTAGCTTAGTCAGGTTAGTGACAATTCTGCTGCTTGAACGACAACAAATTTAGGGTTCGATTCCTGGATTTTGTCTTCGCCACTCTGTCCCTATCGGCTCTGGAGTCCACCTAGCAGAATGTTGAATGGCCACCATGTTTGTTGCTTAGACACTCAGCCGGTCAAGACACCGCTAAGCACTTAATTCGACATTGTGCCAAAGGTTTATGAATGAATGGTGTCCTAACGCCACTCTCCTACGAGTTTTCTCTGGCATTACGCTTAACTGATACAGCACAGGGCGATTTAAAATTTGCTCCCTTAATTTCAGCACTTCATTTCCAACAATCTACGTAGTGGGAGTCGGAGCCAAATGAGACATCAGTGTGTGCATAGGTTACTGTTATAAGTTTCATTTCTACAAGGTATCGGCTTTCTTTTGCTTTCTAAACCTGAATCGCACAATGCATTATTTTATTTCGAAAAGTCTGCGTCACTAATAACATTATTGGCTTCTTCTTATTTTGTATCCATTGACTATTTCCTGTACTTGCAATTATTCATAAATACTTTCAATTTTATATTTTGCTTAAGTGGCTGACGGGTTGTGTTAATATGGTAATTTTTCATAGAAAACAGACCGTGCTGCCACATTAGATAAACGGTTACTGTTCCACATCATAGGAAACATTTTGTAGCATTCATTTTTCGGTCTGCGAATAGAGTAAATACAACTTGCATGCTTCCGAAAGTAATCGCTTTCGTGAAAACACCAGACTGTACTATGAGGCAAATTCAAATCACGGCTGTCTTGTAATTTGGCTTCCGTGGGCTGTGATGGGAAGGTACCTTTACACATCGCACTCAGGCTTCAAACTTCTTACACCAGGTGCAAATTGACTTAAGCTTTGTTGGGGACGTTCTGCGTCGTCTGCAAAACTGACGTTGGAACTTGTCGCTGAATTTGCCTTCGCAAACTGGATAACACAGAACTCCTTTTATCTTGCACAAACCCTGGCAGGTGGTGGATGGGAAAGAAATCACTTTCTGCCGTGATCTAAAAAAGAACGCGCAAAATTCTTCTATTGATTTCCGAATAATAATTTACATTAACTTTCAGGTTTGCTTTTTGATTGCCTGTTCGTTTAATGAGAAATAACTATATTGTTATATAAAGAGTGACAGCAATAGACGGAATTTTACATATGAATATCCTCACGATAACATACATATTGATTACGAATTGACAGGAGTAGTGTTGAAAGTGGCTCAACACAGGGTGGATACCACATAAATGAAGAAAAAAGGGTTGCACTAAGTAAATACCACGCTATCAATGTAAAAGGTACGAAAAATCATACACTTTAACCGAGAGTGTTATTTTTATTGTAACACGTGTCGCATTACATAGGCCTATTTTTAAATTGACACTTGAGCTATATCAACGATGTCTTCTGACAGATACCACCTATCTCCCTACGTATAATACCGTACGTGAGTCTTGCCCTTGGTGTGTGTGTGTGTGTGTGTGTGTCAGTGTCAAATTGGTTGCCATGGTCTCCAAAGTAGTTGTGTTTTCTGTGAGGTAAGCTCTGAGGCAGAGAAACAGTTTAATATGAAGCGTGTGATGCAACGGTAGCAGAAACATTTTGAAGCACTTCAACACAGTAGATTGATGACTGGTTTCCTTTAAGTGTAAAGAAATAACTGATACATGTGGCAGTGTATTGGCGCGTGAATATTTCGTTGGCCGTTCATATGCCGAGTTCCCGGATGTGTTATTTTTGAGATCCGTGCTGAGAATTAGTGAATGATTGTTGGAATTTCTTACAGCTAGGGTGTAAACATTATGTGTGGCATGTCTGGGGACGGTCTCAATATGTGACCCAGATAAACGTAGCCGTTCAAGAATCATGTTATCATTGATAATGAGAGAGGTTTTCGAAACACGTCTGTTTCAGATATGTAAAGAAACGGCAAATACATGTGTTTTTTTTTCTGATGGGAATAAAAAATGTAGAAAGGTACATATATCCCTATACAGGCCTGGACAAGTCCTTGGGGGGTTGGGAAGTTGAGGCTTCCACACTATCCAGACAATTGGCACTTGAAAGTGGCAAGTTTCTCAGCCCTAAGCACCTGCCGCCTTTACCCTGGTATTCATTTCTACTAGAGGCTGACTCGCCCTCGAGCCATGGTACGGCCGGAATGTTTAAGTCAATGAAAAATTCCAGTGACACCATAGGGAATAGAAACCTCGACCTTCCGGCTTGTAGCGCGGTGCCTCAACCAACTGCGCCACCGCATGAGATACGAGCAAGGAGAAACAAATTAAAGCCGGAAGAATTATGATCGGTGTATCATTTGCAGAATGCGTGTAAACTATATTCTTCTTAATTAAATTTCACAGATTTTATATCTTTACATCTATATGCAGCCTGTAAGTAATTTAAATTTTTTGTTAATAGACCAACATATTTAAAGTGTTAGACTGGATAGGTACCGGAATAGCGTACTTGATATAGCGACTAGCTACGGGCTGGAAGATGCGGGGTTCGAATCACGGCAGAGGCACAGACAGAAGCATAGGCAAAGGCAAGAGGATTTTGCTTCTCCAAAACCGTTCAGACGGGCTCTGAGGGCCCACCCAGTCTCCAGTAAAGGGCACCAGAGTTCTTTTCCTGGGTTAAAATGGCAGGGGCGTGATTTTGACCACCCACCTCCGTCTAGTGTTGCGTTAAAAATGAGTGAGGCTGTACTGCACTTCCGCTCCACCTGTATGCGTTCGTGACATGGACAGGAACAAGTTTATCTTTTTTTATATGAAAGCCACCTTTGGTTATTAAAATTTCTGACTTCCATATTTCATGTAGCCATTGTTATAAGTTACGAGAGGCGAAATATTCGGATCGAGTAGTACGAATGTGACGGATGAACAGTACGTGCTAGCGTTTGTCAGAAAATCTGACCCTAAAACTTTCGGAAGACCCAGGGGTAGGTGGGAGAATGGTATTTAGAAGGGTCTTAAAAACGAGGGTGGGAGGCTTTAAACTGGTTTTATCTGGCTCTGTGTAGAGACAAATGAGGAGCTGTTTTGAACCACGTTAAGTGCCTTTGGTTTCCATAAAAGTGCGGAAATTTTCGGAGCACTTTAGCGACTATTAGCTTCTCAAGAGGGATTCTGTTCCATGGAGGGCGATAATCAGTACTGTCAACAAGAAGTCCAAGTTTGTCTGTACACGGTGGAAACTTCTAAAATAGAAAATAGATAGAGGATTGCTCTGTTGTATAACCTGTTCCCTTTCAACTCATTAGCAGAGGGATATTCTGATTTGTGAGTGGCATATTTATCTCGTGTGTCCTCTTCGGTACTCTCACGCGGTAAACCCGCTTTACTGCAAGTGACAATTAGCAAACCACACGGATTAACACTACATGTAACTAAAAATGAATCATAAATGCACAAAATATTAAGCACCTGTGCGAAATCCAATATTGCACGGACAATGGATCGGAGAACAATTTATCGCAGCTGACACGTATGGTGTGAAATGTCCCAATAAAATATACAGATTCTGCCGGAAATTTCGGTGATGGGATATTTTTGAAATTCATTCGAAATGAGTGACTTTTGTGGGTCGTGTTTGAACATTCACGTACTCAGTCAAAGATTTTTAGCTTCTCTCCAGTTCTTTGAGGCCATGGGTATCTACCCTGACTCTGTCAGGTTTCTAGAAAATTTATCTCACCTTATTCCGAAGTGTTCTTTAATACAAATCATAACACACTGTCGGTTTAGCCTAACAGACATGGATATACACGAATTAGGAAAATTACGCTTTTTCTGTTTCTCCTTTTCTTTCTTCTTCTTTCAGTTGCCCTGTTACTCATTTTCTTATTCTCCTCTTCTTTCCCGTTCTTTGCCTTCTGTAATAACCTCACCCATGCAATTGTGCTATCAGGGTCTGAAAGGAATAGACCCCACTCCTTCTCTGTTCAGTACATCGGACTGGCGCACCAAATGGAGACCAAAATGCTATCTTGAACTGCTTTCGAAAGGGATCCAGTAAATAGTTTATGTTCCGTATGTCTTTATTCCCTCTTCGGCCGGTATAATGCTCCGTGGAGTCCAGTGAATCAAATCTCCGGGTCTGGTAAACGAAAGAAGTACGACTTCTGATAAAATCAGATCAGCCATACAGAGCGCAGCGACAGTAAAAACATCGATATCTCTGAAACGCTGCAGAAATGTGGATTTAGTTCTGTTCTGTCACTTGTATACTCTCTTTAGGATATGCGCGAAGCGAGCGGATATTCTGGCGTGATATCTGTCCACACGATTCTTCTAAACTCTGGTCAACAGATCCTTACTATATTCTGCACTGATGTGGAGGAACATTCACTTAAATGCGTTGGTTGAATTACATTTCTGTCCTGATCGAGCTTACAACACTTGACCCTCTGAATTGTATCTTTTAATGTTTCTGTAAAACTGTAACTTAAACATAAACGTGGTAACGGCTGCTGTGATGGTAAGCTCTGTGGTAAGACTATGATAAAGTATTTATAAAAATAGAACATATTTTGTGCCGTGCTGTGGCTTAGAGGTTTAGTCACAGGACTTTCCCTTTCGATGCTCTGGTTCAATCGCAGGCCATTTCATAAAGGGCTTGTGGTAGAAGAAGTGAGTGTGGTACTTCGGTGTTACCCTCAGCATTACCTTCTTATTGCTCAGTAATCATTCATTCATCTGTCACTTACGCTATAAACTCTTAATTTCAATAACTGATGACGTAGTTAAATAACACACTAAATAAGAGTTTTTGTAGTGTGTGTTTGGAAGTTTATAACATAAAGCACTTATTTAGGTGTTTATTTATGTACATATTTATGTGTTTGGTTTAGTTATCGATATAGGGCGCAGTGCAGAGTACATAGTGTCGAATGGATGAGCGTTAAATTCTAACTACGTGCACCAGATACCTGAATTTATAATTAGTGTTCAGACCGAAAGGAAAATGGGACGCGGCACTATTTGGGCTACATACATAAACATAAACACACATACATACACACACACACACACACACACACACGCATACATACATACATACATTCTTGCCAATTTTTCGACCACCGACCATAACAGCAGGAGTGATCGTCATTCTGCCGGCCGCACGTGGACTAGGTGTGCGTGTGTGTGTGTGGTGTGTATGTTTGTGTGTGTGGTGTGTGTGTATGTGTGTGTCTGTGTGTGTAATGTGTGTGTGTGTGTGTCTGTGTGTGTAATGTGTGTGTGTGTGTGGACTAAATTAGTTCGAAGAAAGAGAGCTTCACAAAAATTACATTAGCTGTGGAGGAAAAAACGGACATAATTTTATCAAAACACAGTAGTTTGTTCTTGATAACAAAGAGGGTACTGTGCGCATGTTATAGGGTGTGTTAAGCACATACGAGATTCTTAAGTAAACCACCTCGAATAATCGCGGTCCATAACTGTAATAACTTAGGAATGATACATTTTTGTCAGGGCCATTCATTGTATAGCAGTGGCACTAGTAGGCGGATATGGGAATTGTATGTTAATTAGACACCGTTACAACATAGGCCAATAATTTTGCATTTTTATTGGAGTGCATAAATTTCATTTTAAAAAAATTCGATATACTAAATATTTGATGAAATACAAAAGGGATATAATATATGAGGCTATGCTATTTACAGAGTGATTGGCATATAAAAATATATTTCTATTGGCAATAAAGATCAGAGAGACAGAAAATTCAAAGAAAGCCTTTGAGAAACACTGACTTAGGGTCGGGTCACAAATTTCAGCACCTGCAATGTTTGAAAATTTTCCTTTGTCTAAACACTGCGGTATGGCAGACTGGAGGATAATCTTCAAACATTCTGCACCACAGCAGTAGAGGAAGTTCAGAAATCAGCTTCACGTTCAAGCAGCTCTAACTCCTTGGAAAGAAGCATCAGATTGGTTCTCAGAGCCGGTCTGGATACAACACTTTTGAAGATATGAATCTCAACTGCCAGAATAGAACAATAGGCTCAACGACAGCAGAAGTTCGCTTTGCCTACTGAGCCATCCCGGTTGGTCTGAGTAGTTACTGTTTTTGTAATACGTGTTATTTCGTTTATTTCTTGATTTATGCAATTAGGACGAGTGAACTGGAAGAAACTTAAGATATTTTATCGAAAATTGCAAGATGGTTATGAGGGTTGAGATGGAGAATAAGAGGTCTTGGCAGACTGTAAGAAATATTCCATTATTTTCTTCTAGGAACTAGGGCAACACTCATGAGACACGGGTAAGTTTTCCAGGTTTTCTGCTTCGTATTCGAACGGGACTCATCTGTGTACAGAGCAGGGATGTTAAATGCAGCACGAAGCTTTTAGCGAGTCCATCTAGATACAGGGTAGCTGTATTTATATGCCTAATTCTGCACTACCAGTAAACTCTTAAATATTGCGCATGATTACCATAGGACGTTGTTAATATCCATAAAACGCGATCGTTAAAAACTTTGGGTATTTCATGCTGTCTTTGCAGAAGTTCATTACATTACATTAGCGGTACTAGGGCTGCGTTTCAATCAGTAATTTGATTGAAGCCATAATTTGGGCGACAATCACCCAAGCTTGAAGGGAATTAGGGGCTAAATGAATTAGAAAATATTTCACATCTTAAATATATCGATAAAATATGTATTTCAAGTAATAACATTGAACTGGATACGGCAAAGGTAGGGCAATTCCTCTGCAAGCCATGAAGGCGTATTGGTGGGTGAAGGTATAATACCATGTATTCTTAACGTCGATACTAGTTGGGGTGAGTGTTCGTCCTTACGCACTAGAGGAAGACCCCCCAGTAATCACTGAATACGTGGCTGGGTGGGCATCAGAGCCTGTTCAGTCCACATGGCTCGCTGAAAGCTTGGATACACAGTTGTTACGAGTTTGGAACATTTTCGTAGAGTCTGGATTCGTCATCCCAAGAGCGAAATGCGGTTAGCTGTTCCGCGGGGGCAAATTAATAAGCTTTCCGTACTGCAGTTGTTGGTTTACGGGCCCGGTAACAAAACTGGCCATGAAGCCCGTTAGTTAGTTGCCGAAATTCAGAGTTACGTAACCGATGGTCTTACTACAGCCGATGGGCTAACTTCGTAGGCGCACGGCTAGTACGTAAGGATTGGTCGCATTTCGCTTAGACACATAGACTGGTTTAATGTAAATTTAAATGCAGTGCCATTCAGGGCGAACGTTGATTGGCATAAGAACAGTTCTAGCAGGGTATCAAGTAGATTAAACCTGAAATGATGCCAAGGAACAAAATAATCCTTATTAAGTACAGTTCCTGTCGACTGTCCACTAATTGTGAAGTGTCCCTATGAAGAAACTCTGTGAACTACAAATTTCGTTTCTTGAGGGTTGTTTGACGGCGCATCTTCATCATTAAATAATGTGGAATGCCAACTTCATGCAACAAGGTAATTTTATTGATGTATTCTTAGCTCGACATGTTTCGGGTACATAAGCCCATCATCAGGAGCATTAGAAGTTGAGTTGCAGCATATGGTTTGCTGCACCGAGTTTTTGGATG
>Ga0123352_10000528_pt1 | contig 46345 bp, 25 predicted proteins | sample TergutLab28metaG_FD_89700 | JGI IMG/M metagenome (GOLD analysis project Ga0123352, IMG submission 89700) | Labiotermes labralis P1 segment gut microbial communities from Petit-Saut dam, French Guiana - Lab288 P1 | ecosystem: Host-associated > Arthropoda: Insects > Digestive system > Gut ... | reverse complement strand
GGTGTGGTAATTTTCATTCCCCAGCCGAACTCCCCCCCCCCCCCCGGGTACCCAATAAAAAGGAATCTGGGTGGATCCTAGAGGAGGTTCCGACGTTTCGGTGGAGTAAATTATTTTGTCCCTCTCGAGAATCGAAAACACAAAGTATTTAGTGGCCGAAACGAAAAAAAGTAAAATATAACATACTATTTTGAGATCTTAATACCTTAAGTAGTTACAGGTGCAGAGCCGTACAGAAATTTCAGGCGCGGAACACCATTTGGGACAGGCAGCATCACTCATCAACACTCCGCCAGCTTACAAATTTGCGTCACAGACAAAGAAATGGAGAAGCTATGGCTGTTTATCTAGGATAATCCGACGGGTTTCGGCACATGTAACCAACCCTGCACTAACATACCCGCCATCAATCAAAACGGCGCAACATCTATCTTTATTATCCTAAACCTCGTCAGCATCCATTACCGGACTCCCCGACTCCTAAACACTGATTCATCAAAAGAGTATGAAGTGTTAATATTCAGCATCATTTCCGAAACATACTGTGATTACCACAATAGGAGCACCTCTCTTTATTCACGAATTAAGCCAAAGCCTATTACATTATTCTGCATGATACCGCAGGACGGCCGTCTCCTAACCCTTTGGTCTGTTCAGAGAACAGGGTTCTGGGATTACGTCACCGTCAATTGAAAATTAGACATATTACAGTTCAAATATAAAATCTAGATAATCCTGAGTGCCAATAACAGCTACGTAAACATAAACCTGTAATTATTTTCGCGGTATTTTAGTTACATCCCGGCGAGTCAGTCACCAACAAGGGATTTCACACCCTTGCGTTACATACAAAATTGTGTTGCAAATTTAGCAGAATAACCTAGACAAATTTAATAGTGGCCCTATAACAATTTTTAACAACAGAATATGGTTATGTTTTTTTATGTTAAGACAATGCCTCCTGAGGATTATAACAAATCTGGACGAAACACAGTTTGGCAATTCCGTAAGGAATTAATATCTTATCTTCAGTAATCGCCTCTTTTAGTATTGTGTCTGATTGTCTGTCTGCAACACTTTCATGAGCAGCCCAAATATGTGCCAAGTTTAGAATTTTAAGTTGTGAAATTCTTGTGAAATTCCAGACTAAAGTCAATATAAAGTCGTCTAAAATGCCCTGTCATTGTTAACAAATATCTGAGTTTAGTTACACTCTAGAGAAAGCTATTAAGGCAGCAGGTATATTTAATTAAATAATAATTTAATATAGAAGAATTCCATTTCGCATAAAAATCAGAAATCCTATCCGTGTACTGTGAGTCACAGGCTAAATCTCTCTTCAAAACCTGTTTACATTCCTTAGAGCAAACTTGCAGATAAACTTAAAAATATACGTACTCGTACAGTTTACAGCAGGCCATACACAGGCGATAATACGGTAGGGTGTCCACAAGAGTTAAAAGGCGATGTGGAATAAGATAATACAAGTGTATGGTCATTTGAATTTCCAAGTGGGAGTTCCTTACATATTTCCAATTTGGTACGTGTTAACAGCTTCCAATAGGTGGTTATGAATACTTTCTTACAATAAAACAGGCTAAGACATTATGGCCGTGGGTTTATATTTTCGCGACGGGCGTGTTTTTATTAAATACTTTACCGATAACATGTCACTAGAGGGCATTCGACTTCGGTAATGTTTAATCGTATACCATTAACAATATGAAATGCGGTAATGTGAACTTCCGACTGGAGGCATATCTTCAAAGTTGTTCTGGACTTCGCCTTCACACACTGAAGAATTTGTAAGATTATTTCCGTCTACACTTAAAACAAATCCGGTGGCAAGAAACCCGAATTTTACCGTCCGGTTTGACAACGATAAGCAATGATTTTATAGAGATGTGTGTGTGTGTGTGTGTGTGTGTGTGTAGGACTGCTGACGTTCTGTCACAGGCGTGACAAAAAATTTAGTATGGGCTTTGTCTTTATGTGGTGGTATTTGAATCATCGTAACTAAGATAAATACTAAAATTAACGTAATCGTAGTCTTTACCACTGAAAAAAAAACACAAAAATGGATAAATAGACTGCACGCATATTAATTTATATTTCATGATAGCAGCGCCATACGGTACAACATTTTAAGGAAGCAAATACACAGTTGCTTCTCCTAAGTTCTTATACTTATCGATTACACATCTATTTACTTCCACGTCGGGTTTAACACAGTATAATCCGGCATATTATCTGAAGCTTACTGAAAAAATGTTTTCTGACATCTGACTTCTACTAAACTAAATATTTCAGGCTTTTGTGTAAGCGGTGTTTATCTTTCTGGTTTTGTTACAACACGCTACAAGAAATTTAGTATCAGTATGACTGTGGAACGGGATATTCTGCAAAGGATCGAAAATTTGAAAGGCTGTCAAATACTGACACGCAAAGAGAAAAGAGTTTTAAATAGGAGAACCGAGTAAATTTGTAGATCACTTCAAACACCTCCGGGGAATTCTGCGGACAAAGCAACGTCCCTTGTCTGAGAGGGTGGAGCGTCTGACTTGTGATTGACCGCCAGAGGGTGTGTGTATCTAGTGATAGAGGGATGATTCACACACTGAAGCATCACCCCACCCATACACTCCTATCCTGGAAAAGAAATGGAAAATTATGTACTGGAGGGTTGGTTTCAGACCTTTGCAGCCAGCGGGGTTTGCAAGTGTCTGCTACATAAAAGCAAGGAAGCAGTCCAGCGGGACTAGACAAAAACATCCCTCAAATCATTCAATAATAGATTTATATATTAGGATTTGGTCATGGAATCTACAACCGCATCCCTTAAGCGATTTTAGGGTGTGTAAATACACAAGGGTGGCCTGGTGGTGAACAAGAAAGACGGTTAGGGTCAGGAAACGCATGGGCAACCAGCCATTCTCATCGTTCGGTCTCAACTGCCTGTCGATACTGAAGTGGTACAGCTAATAATGTGGTTCTAAGGTCCACTGGAAATGAATACCCTTAGAAGTTTACAGCTAATAATGTGGTGCCAAGGTTCACTGGAAATGAATACCCTCAAAGTTGTACAGCTAACACTGTGGTTCTAAGGTTCACTGGAAATGAGTACCCTCTAAACTGAACAGCTAATAGTGTGGTGCTAGGGTTCAATGGAAATGAATACCTTCAAACCTACAGAGTACCTGGTAAGCAGGCCACAAGAAATCATGTAAAATTATACACAAAGTTACTCCAGCAGCAACAAAATTCAAACCAACAGAACAAGTCCACAAAAACTCCTCGACTTACGAAATAGTTACATTCTTGAAATTCCGGTGCAAGTTCGAATTCAGCACACATACGGACAACTATACACGTACATACACAAGGGAGTACAGTAGAAACTTACAAACACAATGGAACCAGATCGGCCGCAGCGTAACAGCAACGCCGCCAGCCTTATCGCCCAACAGTATTCTTCCGTCACCGTTGTCTCATTGCGCTTTGCCCCCCCCCCCCAAGTAAAAAATTTGGCGCGTGTTTAAAAAAGTAATTTGTTTCACTCTTTCAAACTCTGCAAACTGAATAATTGTAGATTGCCTATACCAGGCAGTATCTTCACTATGCCATGAAGAGTAAAATCTACCCAGTGATATTCGTAAGTATCTAACAATTTTTAATTGCAATTACAGACACCGTTCAGAATTCTTTAATATATGTACGCTTTATGATTACCGGTGAGTGAATAACCGAACATTTGGGCGTGTTGTGCATATCCGAAAAGTTTTAATTATTACTGGTACAAGTTCAAAAATCAGAGAAATGAAACGTGTATATGCGTTTCTGAATATCCAAAAACATGAAATTTGACCTACAAACACATTTGTCCTTGTCCGAAAATTTCAAATTACATTCGATGAGGTATGTACGAAAACCTTGAGAAACGGAATCTTAACCACACTCAAAAAATAAAATAAAATTCCGCGATAAATTTCAGTACAAGCTATCTATATTAAATACTGTCGAACCATTCTCCGTAGTTACGAAAACTTTCGGATCGACAGACGAAAATTAATCCTCCACTAAGCACTTCATTTATGCCCTGCATACAAAGAACTTGCTAAAGCAAAATAAACGCGATAAAGGCAGTGTATCTGCCACAAGTCAAATAGGATTACAAACTACGATATTATCCTCTGACAGAAGACAGTATGCGGTTGCAGCTGTATTATGACAAAGCAAAACTTTATACTGATGTTACATGACTCTGCTGTTACTAGAACCATGGCTGACAACGACAGAATTCTGTGGGCTTCATTAGTTAATTTCTGTTCTCTGTGAATTAGAGAACAGTGCACAGAAACTAATATTCTATTTCAACCCATATTAATATTAGGGAAAATCTAATGAACGAAGTTTGTATTTTTCGAAATACTAACCCTGTAACGAAAGCAATGCTACTATAACTGTCCTGTGGTTGTGTAACATAGCTCAACAACACAACATAACAGCTAATTTGTTGTAAGAAACTTTTCATGTTAAAAGTTACATTTAAAACAGAATATGGTAAAAATAAACTATAGTTCTGGCACAATAGTAACATTCTGTAATTTATAAACGGTAACATTCTCAGAAAAAAAATAAACTTTTCTCATTCAATTATCTCTTTTCTACTGTCTGGGAACTCGTTGCAAATTAAAACATTAAAACCTCCAAATAAATTCCTAATTATATCAGAACTTTCATATAACATGGAATAATGTTCATCTCTTTTCAAAAGAGCTCTTCCTCTATGCAGAGAAAAGGCATAACCAAATGATGAACACCCACACCACTTGGGTGTCATGCTTTCCTGTATTTGGCTGTATACTTCCAATTGATGGCAACTTACTGTGTGTGGTTCTAAAAAAAACACACACATGCCTCATAAAATTCCTCGTGACGAGGAACACATCGTCATTCCTAAGGATATTCGAAGGTTTTCGCTTAAGGTTTCGACCTTTTGAGTTTGACACTATTCGACACAGTTCCTTGATTTTCAAGGAAATAAGGCGTTTGGCAGTGTCGATTCTGTGTGTTCGTCGGCTCCAGTAAATACTTAACTGTTGTCTGTCTTTATTACTTGATGCGAATATCGTGCCAACAGAGGACACACCACCCGACCCCACGTCTTTAGTATTTAATTCTGTACCTTCCAAGTGCGCGACTGTCTTAACGTAGAAGTGAGACCGAAACTAACGCCATAACATTTATGGTCATGAAATGTGGTGGGCAAAGGCTTTCGAAAAAAAAATGCCCTTCTGAAAGGATCATATTGCGACGGGATGTAAAATATGCGGTAAACTGTGCACATTTATCTTTCATTTTGACGACTGTAAGTGACGTCTGTAAGTGTGTTAGAGCAGGGGTGGTGTAAAGCTTGGGAAAAGTGACAGGTGGTTTGATGGCGCTTCAAAATTTTATAGCTAAATCGCTTTCTTACATAAATTAACAAGTCAACGAGAATAGTGTAAGTAAAGGGCTATTACACGAAATATTTATTTAAATTTCGGCTTGATGACGATAACTTACGAAGCGGATGTAAAAACTAGTTGGAAGTCTCATGACATCTATTGTTAGTGTTTTCTTGATGAGGGATAAAAAAATCCGGACACGAAACAACACGAAAATTAAACAAAATCCAAAGTTTCGTCTTTAATAAATATAACCGATTAATAACAGGAACTTAAACTGTTAAAAAGTCTCCTTGTACTTTCCTTTCAGTGGAAATGTCATTCGAGAAACACCATGAGAAGCTTTCCGAAAATGGAGATAAGACAGGTAAATTTGGCGCCTAAGAGACAGACAAGCGAGGCAACGCACAGAAACGTAAGCTCTCTTTAAGTGGGGCAATTTGTTTGTGAAAGGCCGTGGGAAGGTAAAGCCGGGTGGTAATGGAAACCATCTTCACAGAATACAGACTCCGTGGATAAGATTCCTTCTTGAGAGGTTAATTTGTCTCCAGAAGTGAAACTACCACATTTCGCAGAACCTGCTGGTGCATTGCCATGTTCTTAGAATACTTACTTTCGTGAAGAGAAGATTATACACCCTGTATTTTTTTGGGGGGGGGGGATTCTACCTGCCTTTGTGATGAGAGAGAATAATGGTGGGTCGGAAAAATTGGAAGAGGTGGTAGACAGATGACCCGAAACAAACCCTGGATGTGGTCAGTTGACAACCTGAGCTTATCACACACAGTAGGCAGCACCAGCAGTTATGATCTCCTGCAATAGGCTAATAGTTATGATCCCATTTAGACGGTTATGCACAGGAAACCTCTACGTCCCACAGTTACGTTCACACTAATCATGTTAATCGCACTTCACAATGTTATATTCAAAATCCTTATAGAGTTTTCAGACACTTAAAACTGAGAATAAAACGCACAAATTTATTCGAGAATTCTACGACTCGCATCTTGGATAATGTGCGACATTCATAACACTAACGTGCAAGTAAATACTCTATGGATTACTGAAACTTCAAAATTCACACAGGAAATTACACGATACTGGTTTCTAATCTTAACAGTACGGGTACATTTAATGGCACAAGCTGGTGATAATTTTGGATGTGTGAAGGACAGACTCGCGGTACGTGGTGTCGCAGTTGGTTGAGGCACGGCGATACAAGCCGGAAGGTTGCGGGTACGATTCCCGATTTTTCATTCACGTAATCCTTCCGGCCGCACTATGGCCCTGGGGTCGACACAGCCTCTAACGGAAATGAGTACCAGGGATATATTCTGTAGGTAAAGGTGGTCGGTGCGTAAGGCTGACACCCTTACCACCTTCGTGTGCCGACTGTCTAGAAATCCCGGGAGCCTCAACTTCCTGAAGCCTTAAGGGTGTGTCTAGGCCTGTAGTGGAGAAAGGATAGACTCAATATGGAAGAGCGGAATGAGTAATCACTCTCCCTCACAAATTGTGTGACCAAACAGACGGAAAGGGGTAACAGAGAGGCCAGACAACTTCATCTTCACCTTAGCCTATACATCTGCAAGTAATGAAAGTTCTTGTGCCTGTGGCTACAATATACGAGTCTTCAGATGGATGACTGATAGAATATTGTTTGACAAGGAAGAATGGTGTTACTGGGAATCAAGTGGGATATGGAACAAAAGGAGGAAAGAAAATAGAATCTATTGGACGTGATGTGTGTAAGAAACGCTGAATTCTGTTCCTGTTGTGTTAGTTTATCTTTCATCGCACCCACCACCTCTACGTTACCAACTCATATATCATTCGAACAGCAACATTGCTGAAACCTACTTCAAGCACTAAGTCGAGTTTTATGCCACAGACAGATACCCACAGTCGTCTACACACGTATTCAAATTATTTTGGGTTCTTTGTATATAGGATCCAGGAATATGTGAAAGCTTGAAGGCAGGTTGTATACGCTTGCCAACCCAAAACTACTGAATGAATTTCGATTAATCTACATTAAAGGGAAGAAGATATTACACACGAAAAGTTACTAGGTGAATAAAATTAAAGCAATACCTATTCGTTTACATAAATATCACGCATTGTGTGTTTCTTTTCTTTTTTTTTTTTCTCTCTCTCTCTCTGGAAGTCTCATCGTATGGAAATTGGCAACAAAGCACAGACGTCACTGAAACCTAAAACTTTAATCTGAAACATTTTTTGGGGCAGGAAGAATATCCGGCTAGTAAATCCATGTCACAGAGTTTTCATTTATTTCACAATGCAATTTCAGCCATAACGGATGCAATCCTGCGGTGTAGAACGAAACTGAATGCTAACTGTGAATGGTGAGAGAAAAAGACTTGCTTGTTAAGGGAGCAGATCGCGGCTATTTGAAGGTAAGTTGTAATATTAGAGTAGGTATTTATTTTCGTAAACTGAGAAAGAATGAACAGAAGTGAGTCTGGACATCCGGATAGTAAACTAAATAATTAGTGTTCCTTCCAAATAAAAATTAGAAACTGCTATATTAATCTGTTCCGTGAAATTAACAAAATATCCATTTAGGTAATAATTATTTTGTATATCCCGTTGTTATTGCAAGAAATTATATTAAAATAAAAAGTCAATCACAACTGAAATTACTGTTATTATTTAACATTTATTGCAACATGCTTAGGCTGGTACTGGCCAACATCAGGTACTAAAAAGACAAAAGAACTTAGAAGGATAATCTGCAACAATAGGTTCCACAAATAAGATCTCATTTTTAAAATGACGGTAGAATTAAATAATGATTTCTGTTTAGTTTATATATATATATATATATATATATATATATATATATATATATGGTAAAGGTAAAGGTGTCCCGTTACAGGTCTGGAGGGGCTCAGAGTGTTCCAGGACGTTAAGGTTCCCAGATTTCGTGACAACGGCATAGGATTGGGATAGGTTGTCAGCCTTACGCACCGGCCGCCTTTGTACTCATTTCTGTTAGAGGCTAAGTCGACCCCAGCGCCATAGTGCGATCGGAAGGATTTTATGCCAATGGAAGATCCAGTGACACTAGCTGGGATCGAACCAGCGACCTTCCGATTTGTAGCACAGCATCTTATCCACTGTGTTACCGCGGTCCCCTTATATATATGGTATGTGAGAGTAATATCCTGAAAGTTTTATTAATATATTTTTGAGGGTTTTTATGCCGAGTTACAATTATTGATATATATTTTTTTTATTTTGAATTTTTTTATATGTAGTGTGCTTTCTGTGGCTTTTAGTTTCATATGCCTTTCGAGAATGGCAGCTGGTTGAAAGCTCTTTTGTTGTAAAATATCTGTGAACTGAAGTGCTTTTTGGATGTTAATGATAACAAATACAGTTGTGACCGACGATTTTGTGCTAACATAATTCATGTCTTTAATTACATTTACGGCACCTTTCAACTGAAACAATATTTTACTGCGCCACTGAATTACAATAATTAAAACACGCCATATAGAAAATATTTGAAAAAGGAAGAGAAAATTAGAAGTAATGGGAAACATTACACAGCTAAAAACTTCATGGTTTCTTATTACACGATTTAGAATACAACTACTAAGTTAGTCTATTTAGTCACCCTTCATTGCTAATAAAAAAAAACAATAGTATCTGCGTATGCCCCATTCAAGCTCTAAACCACAGTAACAATTTCTACAGAACTTGGGAAGCATATTGGAGGACATCCCTATGCTATAATGTGTACCTCACACCAGGAATATCAGTAAATGCGGGGTATCGAGAATTTGTAAAGTGACAGCGACATTAGAGGCGTTTACCTGCGCGTCCCCAAATCAAGTATGTTTAACAAACATTTAAAATGGGCAGGATTTTTCAATGCAATTTTCTGTACAAACCGTACAAGGTCACGGCCACAATGCCGAAATTTCCTTCAGTTCTGAGTCTGATGGCGGCAATTACTGAATCAGTGAAGAATTTAAATTGTATTCAGGAAACACACCACAAACATCGCTACGCATCACACCTAGGCCACCTTGTGTAAGATAACAATTACAAACATGGTGGTGACGCAAAAGTTGAAGTACTATGACGTAATAAACGTAAAATCTGTACGTAAACTTAAAATACTTAATTACTCCATAGTGCAGAGTCCTTCTTGAGCAGCTAACTGGTTTGCAGCTAGTGAAGAAATTCCCCGCATTTCACGGAACCCGAAGGTTCAAAACTTAAAATAATAAAATGTGCAAATAGAGAAATCGAATGTCAAAGGGCAATTTTGGAGCAAAATACACGTAACAGCTTTATACCCGACTCGATTTGGATAGAGAGGCCATTTACTATAAAGGTAACTGGACACCTAAGATTTATAAATTTCGCAGTACTCTACCATCAGATGTGCATTTGAAATCACGTTTTGAGAAAGGTCGATGCTACTGACGCCTATCGTAATTAACGGTTCATATAATACATTACGAATGTATATACAGGCATGGGGTGGAAGAGGAAAGAACGACTCATACCGGAAGTCGACAGGCTTGACAGGTGGGCGTGGCCCTAGAAGGGGATAGTGGATAGCTTGTGTCAAGGTGGAAATAGGCGGTGAAAAATGTTATACATCCCTTACGGATAACCCATTTGTGTTCCGTTGGTTCTTAATGTCACAATTCTGCATCTCCGTGATCATTACATGAAGAATTCACATTAATTAGTCAATTTAATACCGAAGTAACCATCTGGTAGCACCTACACGGCGCTCTTCGTGCAAAGTGCACGACAAATAAATCGATGGAGTTTGCAGGATAATATTCAAACACACATAAACACTTCTTCCTCACGTAATACAGTGTGCGTGAGATGATGGTAACACGAGAAGGTAAATATGACACTGAGAGTGAGGAATTATTGGGCGCCTTTGATCACTGCCATTTGTAAATGGCTGGAGGGAGTGTGAATATTTTAATTTCGTCAGCTAACTGGACGACTAGGAATCACTACCAAATACATACTGGCTGATTAGTGTACAAAAAGACGTAATACACACATCATCTTTCGAAAATATACAGTAATTCTGAGGCATTCATTCTGAAATTCTTAAGAAAATAATGTCACTGGTAACAATGAAATGAACTGAACGTGAGATTCTTAATGCAAAGCACCCAACAGTTTTGCCCGATCTTAACCAGATTTGGAAACATTCCACACATGTTAATAAAATTCCACAATGCACAAATCGACAGAAATCCACCCAGTAAAAGCCGTGTTGATTCGTGTCGACAGCCGGACGAGGAGACGGAGAAACAGACATACGTACGGAGGTCGGACATGAGGACGGTAGTAGGCGCCTTTCGCAATATGCAACAGCGTTTAATACAATAGGGTATAATTTCTAAGCACTCGAACGAGCACCTTCGTAATACATGTCATGAGATTTACCGCTTGAGATAAATTGATTCATCCATTCTGGTTTGTACGCGGTGTCCATCACATTATTTTATAACAAACCTGCCGATTTTCATGTCAACAAACATGAGATTATTTTGAGATCATCCAGACGGTCTTCTTTCTAGACGTGTATTTTTAAATATTATGTGAAAGCCTTGCGAAAATTTTATGCGAGACAACCACTAGAGTAACCGCGTATAAGGTCCTGCAGAATTTACCTACCTGTTTAGAGAGTAACAAATATAGATAAATTCACTCCTGTGTCCCAGAATAACACCACGAGGGAGTATGAAATCTATGTGCAGTCTACCGTCATTAGTAGCTGTGCGTTCTGTCTGAGTGTCCGATTTGACACCTTCTCCGCGACACGCAGTTTGCGGCAGATATCGAGTCCGAAGCTGGATGGACTCCGCAACCCGTATGAAGTGGTGGCGAAGGGAAGACATACACAATAATCCAACCTGAACAGCCCCTGTCGCTTCGTACGAAATTTGGTCTGAGTTTATTCTGTCAAGAACGATCATCATGGGTTAATCAGTGTAGCATGCGTGCGGACAATCAGATATGCTTTGTAAGACACGCATTCTACATCGTCTATTGTCAAAATACATGAAACTTCCATCCCCAGTCAGTCTATCGTTTGTTATAATTATGTGTCCAACATTTATTGCGTTGCCATCACCCTAGATCAGCATGTTTTACGTCCCCAAAGCAACTCTTTATTCCGGTTCTAATCAAGCTTCAATTCAAGTGATAACAATTCATCCGGCCGGCTTACTCAGCCCAGAAATCAGTATTCATTTGGCTCCATATTCATTTCCACCCACACAACCGAATTTAATTAATTCCTGACTACGAAGAGACAGAAACATTTCAACTCACAATGTACGCATACTTCGTTTTGAAAAACTACGCACAGCCTACAGCGCTTTGTACCGGCAACCAAGAGTTGCGCAACTGTAAACTTGTTCAAAATATAACACCTTCGGTTGAGTTTTGAGTTTCGACTTTGCTGCATATATTTGTTAGAGTGCCCGTAAATATTATTTCAGGAAACAACAGCGGTGTATATGTACATATTAATAAATATTACAAATATGATATATTACATAAACACAAGCGGACAGAAACAAAGACATTAATATCAGAGGCGAAACATTTTCATTTGCTTTAACGATTCCCCAGTGTAATAAATACAGATGCTTGATCAATTACAGATGCCACACAACAACGCATTTTTTTTCTCTCGGCTGTACGATCCCTAATAGAAAACACAGTGTGTGCTGTACATTAAACATGTGGACACTATTTAGATATATTTGGACAAATGTGACCTGCAATACATGAAACAGCAGTTCGCGGTGGGCTGACGGTAGTATTCTAATATATTCCAGGCATACAAGTTCATATTTCAGAAGATTATAGACAACCTAGCTGACGATAAATCTTTGGCTTTATCTACGTTTCCACGACAATTAAACGATGTTATCCCGTTACAAAACTGGCAACAATACAACCAAATCCTTGCCACAAAGTCGTAGTGCAGCACTTCCTGAAAAAGTGGGATGTTCCAAGTTAGATTCTCTGCCCGGAAGTCTGCTATTTTGACCAGATATGTAGAAATGATTCTTCGTTCGTGCTTGTAAATGCCGGTACGACGTCTTTAAACATCCTGACTGCTTCTGACTACACTCCTTCCAAGCCATTACTCTATATTTCCTTTCCGTCATAAGGAGGGAAGGCGTAAAGTTTTGTTGTTTGTCCATTCAAGGTTCAACTACAGCACTGTCATATTTTTTATTGCGTGCGTACTTACACACAGGGCATATTGTTTTCGAATTACTTTGGAGTAACTAAAGAAATCTTCGCTTAAAATGATAAATTTCTTTAGCACTCTGAGTACAATGGATTATGGGAATGGGTTTGTACTGATTTTCACTTGTGAATTCATTATTTTCACTCTCAAACTTGACGCCATCACTTCTGCTGTCGATATTAATCCACAATAAAACTGTTTATAAACATTTGCAGTAGCGTATCTAAATTGGCATAAAGTGGTTAAAAATCCTCCATCTCCCTTATTCTCGGTAGCCAAAAACACATCAGCTTCTGTGCATGACTACGTGAGACGCCTGGCCAAAAACATATACAGAATTGGCAGAGTCTACCTTGCCAGAAAGACATAGATATTCTTATGCAGAGCACAGATATACAAAGGGAAAAGGGAAAAAGCTACATAACATATATTCGGAGGTAGCATACAACCTGGCATAACACAGAAATACAGATTATAACTAATACCCAGACTACCGTAACACAGAAATATAGAAAGAACTAAACAACGAAACAAAGACAAAATGAAGAAGAAGAGCGTGTGAGAATGAGAAGAGAAATAAACATAAAATTAAAAAGTAAAACGGTTAATGCAGAAAACACAACAGAAAGGAGGCATGGTAAATAAACAGTATGAAGATATAGATTAAAGAAAAATAAATATAACCAGGAAGAAAGTGATGAGGAAGAAAACGCACAGGTAGGAAGGGAAGCAACATAAACTTACAGCTATACAACGTGAGAATGAAATGGAAGAAACGAAGGCGGAATGAGAGAAAGAAACGAAAGGAAAGGAACATCGCACACGACTTTACGTTGTCGTAAGGGAATTTACTCTATTTCTGAGTCGTGAAAGCTTCTTCATGGAAGGAGAAGGGACGGCACGCACAACATAAACCATTACCCGATCGTCACGGCATGAAATTTCAGTTAACAGAGGTAGTGCCTTTTTACGCTGAGTAATGCAGCTAATGTTGACACGGTTTGTCACCTTGCCTAAAAGCCACTTACCCTAACGCAAATTATGTCTTTCAGCCAAGTAAAACGCAACTTTCTGCAAACCAAGAGCCGACCGTGGACAAGGCTGCTTGCAGAGTGCTGCTGTGCCTACATGCTGTAAGTCCCCACTTCACTTCTCGGTTAGTGCTCGGTTTGATTAATTTTAGCCACACAGAGAGATGTCTGCATCGGAAACTTTAGGCGGGTGGAGAAAATGTAATCGTTTGGCAATAGTCCTGGCAGAATTACCAGTGCAGGAGATGACGGTATATGAAACCATATAAATATCATCAGATCATTCAGACGTCACGTATCTAATTGAATAAATACGTTGTTGTGTAAAAAATGCTATGTGTTTCGAATTTGTGTGTGAACATTCTAATATTGCACCTTCGGTACAGTCATACTTGTCTTCCTGTCTGTCGCGCATTTCAATCACCAGCTACTTTCTCAAGATATTATGGAACTTTATCTAAGCTACCACTACACAAATCTTCTCTAACAAGGTAATTATTGTGTCTAAAGTGCACATTATATCTGAGGCGAAGTATTCATGCATATTGTATGGATTTTCTACTCACGATGTGTTATCAGGCAATGATGTATTGTTACAGACTTGCGAAAGAAAGGTTAACAGAACGCCAACGAATTAGATCGACAGACAGTTTCTTAAGACATCCGCGCCGGCAGGACAGGTACCAGTGAAACAGATTCTTGGGAAGGGAGTGCAAACAGTAAAATATACTGAAATGGTTCACGTTTGTTTTTGTAAACTCTGTAATAAATCTTCAGATTCCACAGCTGACGAGTGCTGCGTAATACGCAGCACTGTTCGTTGTGCCAGAAACCTTATGATACATATTTCTTTACTTACTTACTTTCTTACTCCATGGTGCAGAGTCCTTCTTGAGAAGCTAAGCGGTTTTCAGCTAGTCAATATATTCTCCGCATTTTATGGAAACCGAAAGTTCATTACCGCATTCACGAGTGCCCGTCACCTGTCCCTATCCTGAGCACGTATTTCGTTTTGCATAAAAAATCCTTCTTGCCACTTAGAGCAAAATTAAATAATCGATACAGGCGGAATATTTATTGTCGCCCCCCACCTCCCCCCTCCCCCCAAAATAAGCAATCTTAAAACAGCACGCCACTTCGTCAAACTACCCAAACCGGAAAGACTTTTGTCCTGAATTATTTCACTCCCACCACATTCATTCGCGCAGTGTTTCATTACATGCGTTTTACCGATTATGTACAAAACAGGGCATGTATAAGTACCTTATCTGTGCCAACTGCCTTATTTTCGCACAAGGTCAAGACACCAATATGGTCATTACTTTATCATCTGTATCGAAACAAACTTAAACCGTTTCTTCCCACTTTATTGTTGATATTTTGGTAAAAGGAACTCAAACTTATGTTAACAAGTCCAATGCACTTGTGAGAGATTTTCGTACATCATCTTGTCAACTCAGACTCGGAGCAGTCGTTAGAACCCAGCGCAGGCCTAAATGTACTAGAAGCCTTAAGATGAGAAACGGAGACAGACACAGTTTTACTTACGGCAGGCCTACAAATAATAAGATAATGCCACGATCCTATCAACTCAACAGAAGTTTGACAGTAGCTTAGATGATAAAAAAAGAAACTTGCCTGATTTGTAAGAAATCCAACGGTGTATTATCACGTACACAAAATCCCCCCATTGTTCCAAGTTCAGAGCCAAATTAAGCCAGTCTACACCCCGTTATCCTGTTCCTTTAATATCACTCTCCTGTAGTTGCTACATGTTTCAACAGCTGTAGGGCAAACCAGACGAAACGCACAGTCAGTTGGTAAGTGTCCGAATTGCGTACGTTAACGGGTAATTTTACACTCATTCATCGCAGCGGTGTAAATTTGTTTCGGAAAGATATCAAAACCAAGCATTATAAATTCTTGCTTACAAAGACGGTTCGAACACCGCCCACACATACTGGATTCCGCCATATTTAATGACAGTACGCCGAAGCATATCGCCAGCGGTCGATGCAATATTCGCATCATCAAATTTAATAACGCGTGAAGACAAGATAAATCATTACGCTTCTTTCCCAATATTTAGTTGGAAGAGCTTTTATAGAATCACTGAACGTCAGCATAAAACACTGTGGCAACCCATACCTGCCAGTCAGTGTGTTCATGCATAGCAGAGGCGTCAACTACTGCCTTATGCCATGTGTAGTTTGTTTTACGACGCTGTCAGCAGTACATCCTATATAGCGTGTAATAATCGGATGAAAGAGAATAATGAAAAGTAAAGGACGCGGAAGGAAGCCATCGTAGACCAATTTTGAAGTAATTACGTCGCCATTTTAGAAAAGATGATGAAGACCTCAAAGAATTTAGTCGAAATAGTGTTGTTACGGGCGAGATTCGAACTCGGAAGTTCCCCAACATAAATCAAATAATTTAATGGTTGAAACAAGGTTGATGGTGAAGTAAACAAAGAGGTGCGTTAGGTCCATTATGTTCAGTCTCACGCCATGCAGGACAAGTTATATTGTGTGGAATGTGAGGAGTGTACAAGGCATTTGATAGAAAATGTACGTAAAAGAACCCACGATCGAGCATTTCGTGAAAATGTTAATATATTACCAGCGAATTAGGAGAAATAAGGTGTAAAGGGGTGGAGAGAATTCATCTAGATACAGATAAAAGAAGATGGCGCAGAAAACCAGAGGGATACCCTGAAAATATGCGTAACCATCAGTTTCTCAAGGAAAGACTTGAACATTGCTGTCTTTCACACCCGGAAGGCCTCAGAATTGTAAATTCACACATATAAGTTACACAGGGGCAAAGCCTGGGACTATAGTTATATAGGTTAGTGAAAGTTTTTAAAAAATATATATGAAACACCTGAAGTTACTAACTACAAACAGAATTAAAGAGATCCTGGCTGAATGGGTAAATTTCTGAACACAGCTGCAACCCCAAGAACATTACTGTTTCACTATGTAACTGTACTGTTCCACACACATATAAGTTATATTTGATTTGGGAGGAGGAAGAAAAAGTGGCTCTCTGAAAGTACAGTGCGGCCACTGCTCGAAGATACTGAGGAAAACCACGATAAATCTCAGAAGGTGGAGCCAGTAGGCAAACACGCCAGTATTCAAACCGAAGTCTTTTGAAATAAAGTTCACGTCAGAAACAAGCAAATAATTACTTATGTAACAGGGTTATCAGTCCACAGATACACAACTTAAAACGCCACGCTTTTACACAAGCTGGAAATCCATGACCACGCTCATACAAGCTCGCCATTGCACCCTAACAGCACACTTTCCGTTCGGATGCCAGACATGATGCAACGTTACGTAAGGTTCTACTCTTATGACTGATCCTCCTCTTTAACCCCCCTCAAACCCATCACAATGGTGAAGCAAACCTTCTGTTCAGGTCACCACTGTTCACTTAAAAATTATTCTCCATATCCGTAAGACATTTTCTGTAGCGTTAACCGAAAGGAAGCGTTGTGTCTCGTACGAGAGCAAGAACTAAACACAAAAGTGACGAACGAAGCATTATTTGCCCTAACTTTCATTAACACTTTACCATTCCTGAACAGCTAAATCAAAGTATAAGGACCGCGTATTGTTTCCACTAGAGTAATCTGTTCAGAATTTCTCTGTCAAGATTACCTAACACTTGGAGATACGCCAGTTTATCACACTATGCCTACCAATGCTCAACTGTCAGATGTTTCATCAGCTTAGTCTGCTATGCTGCACTTGTGTATAAATCAGCTTATGGGATATTCATGTCCTCCTAAAATTTCACAGAACCGTTCCTTCTGCGTGGCTGAAGATAATGAGATGATGTGGTAGTGGGAACTGTGTATACGAATCACGCGAAGGAAAGTAGCAACATTCACAGCCACACAACCGTGCCATTGATCGGGCAGGAGACATTCCGAAAGTTAAATATTTATATCCTGATTGTGAGTTTGTAGGCCTATATTGTGAACAGTTTCTGTACCGTAGCTGGGCGGAATACTATACAGCCTCTCACCGCCACTAGCTATGTACTACCAATGGCAGGGATCATAGTCGACAAATAACAGCAGCATGTGTGGCAGCAGCAGAATAAATAACTACATAGTGCAGGATCTTCTTGAAAACTTGGCAGTTACGAAGGTTCTCAGGAAATAACCTGATTTACATCAGTCTAAAATTCGTAATTAAATTTGACAGATCTTATTATGAGACCATATTTTGAAAAACATGAGTAAGTCTGTATGTAATCTTCATTCAACTTATCTGAGACCCATTTTAATATCAGCATTCAAGATATGCGTCCAGTCTTCAAACTGCCTTCCTTTGAGATTTCCCTCCAAAAGCTTTATAGATTTCTCATCTACCTCCTATGTGCTATACGTCTGTCTCGTCGCACTGTCCACAGACTACGAATGACTGATGCGCATGCTCAACATTTCGTTGCGAGTGATGACTTGCTTACTATCCATCCTGAGTGCACTCGCACGGTGCACTCGTTCACTCGAAATGCTTGAGGTTTTCAGTCTGTGTTTACTAGGAAAACAACCTGTCGCTCCTAATGACAGCAGTTCAGTAATTCCTCCACTCATAGCGAGTAGTCCCCCGCACCGCGCCGGACACGACTATCACCTGCGGAAAGACGACCTCGTGGCCTGTGGTCTGCAGTATTAGCATTAGCGCCCCAATAATATTAATGAGTAAGCACTAAAAGAGTCTACTCATAACGTATACCTACATCTTCTGCAGCGCTCTCAACGATCTCTTGTATGCGAAATATTCTCCAAAGCACTAAATGATGCATCGGAATAACAGTCCCATTTTCCAAGCGTATAAAGCAAGCCAAATTGTACAATTGTAAATGGTTACCTAACGCGCCTCAAGGTTACCTTATACGTACTCTTCCTAAGTGTAATATTGTAATCTAAATGTCACTTTCTTGGTAATGTTGGGTGTTAGAATTTTCTCGTTACGTTCTGTTCTAGTTGTTCGCTCTCTTTATCCTATGCACCTTTCAATATTTTCCTAACTTATCTTCAAGGACTTACAATTTACATTCCTACTTCCAAAAACGGGATAAAGTTTCCTACTGATGTAAAGCAAATAATGAAATTATTCACTCTAAAACCTGCTCATTACCGTTTCGATTAATCAAAGTAATTACAGCCGCTTGTAAACTGAATAACAATGACATTATAGAATACATTTTTCTCCCGATCTCATCAAAACTTCTTAAGTGTGTTAGTGACTTTCCTATTTATACTTAAAAGATTCCAGACATATTTCATTGATACCATAAACTTCCTACAACTCTGAGATTGAATCTGTACGCAATAAAACGGGTATATTTAAATTACAATGCTTCTCGATTACTAATCAAATTATTTGGTTAATAAGGGACAAATATATTCAGGGCAATTCTATATCTTGTGGGGTACACAATTATTTCCGTGCGTTCTCATCTCTTTGAATCCCGTAAAGTGTAAGTACTTTTGCATGAAATGTTACCCGATTTACGAAACAGCACTGCGTTTTTAAGGTTCCCAAGCTTCTCCCGTCTGCCCTCCCGGTAAACAGTAAAAATAATAGATGAAGATTAAGATGAATATAGAGCAGTCATGGGATGATACGGACAGGGAAAACCCTAAGTACTCGGAGGAAAACCTGTCTAGGTGCTACTTTGTCCACCACAAATCACGCATGGACTAGAACAACATCGAACCTGGCATTCGGCAGCGAAAGGCTGACGAATGCAAGATGCCGAAGACTAAAATGACCCCCGATTTTAGGATTAATTTCATACATTACAGAGAGTGCATTATGCTGCCATTATAGAAATATAGCGGTGAATTTTTGTATAGGGAAATAATGGCTTTTGTAAGATAACAGGGAACCCAGAAATACAATCTGCAGCACAATACAGAGCTTTCAGTGTTAAACTTAGGGGTACACAATCTAAACATCAGGCTCTGAAGGGTTCAGCAATCTTGTGTTATTTAACTTTACCGTTATTCTACATGAATATCATCTATCCAAGAAAGAGCAACATTATATTCAATTGTACTTTCCAAACTTCTGTCTAGTTATAATACACGTCATAATTTAGGCTGAGAACAAAGTAATTTTACAACAGATAGTGCAACGCAGGGGTTTAATGAGAGGAGTTGCAACAAACTACCAATATATATCGTGGCAGTCTGGAGATGGTAAAGTTTCTGTCACAGGTACAAGGACATCATTAATTTCATTGAAGTCTTGTTGAGCCCAAAGTTCATCTGTGTCTGCTCAGACATACCTTCTGTTCTATTTCAGGCACGGAGTTGTACACTGGGTGTAAGAAAGACATGAGCTGAATCACGAGAAATATGATAATTACCTTCGCATATGAAGGACCGTAAAACTTGTACATTTCATGATTTCTAATCCTGAACCGAAATGCAAAATGGGATAGACTGAATTCCGGATCGGATTGAATAGCTCAGCTTTTGTATTTTCATAGTATTACTAGGGGTATAGAAGAGGATTATTACCACCTGTACCTTGTCTCAACACTTCGTACAAAACTACGCTTTCCCAGCTACAGTCCTTAGACATTGTCGAATGTAACTATCTTTCTAGATTATCAGTTAGAAATATGAGTGATACCAAGCGTCCGCCGCGGTGCAGTTCAGGCCTTCGTTCTTCCGGGACGTTACGCAACTAGGTTCGTGCTTGGATAAGGACGTTTCGGGATAGCCTGTCGGTCCCATCTTCAAGGGGAAAGCAATCCGACTCAAGCGGTAAGACTTCGGCTTTGTACCAGGGAGGGGCCCTGTTCGAAGCACACCGATTACTGTGTCCTTTTCTCGTGATTCCTCCTAGTCAATTCAGTAAAATTTCTTCGTTCTGCCTTAAATTAGGCCACGACAGCGTCCTTTCATGTACCCTACAACCGATTATTCACTAGCATCCGGTCACTGGATGTGAAGGAATACGCTCCGTATCACAGACATTTGTCACTTAATAATTCACAGATATTAAAAACTACTGATGGTAATAAAGACTGCCCAAGTGAGGCAAGTTATCAGCACACAAGAAAGGGCAAGATTGTGTGTTTCGTCCTACAAAGCTGTATGATATAACAGCAGAATGATACGCACAGACCAAATTTCTGTTGCACTTCCCCTTATATTTATGTTGACAGTCCAAAGCGTGTATGTGGATATTCCGCTGACGAATTCATCTGATTAACATTTGAAAAACTTAATCACTCATCTTTTGATATCACCCCACGAAATGTCATGGCATTTTAAAAGAGAAGTTAAAAATGTCATTAAATTCTCTCGGTGAGAACCTGATTGATTGTTGTATCATATCCGTTATTTTGAGATTATATCTTTCGGATGTGATCGATATTTTTAGTCTGCTCTTATTTACACAAAGCCAGAGATGTATTATCTGAATTGGTGGGTATTTCAAATCAGCGTTGCTACAAAAAAAAACAGCAGGAACCAATTCTGATTTCCACAGTAACGGACTGGTTAATTAAAATGTGTCAGTCTGCTGCATATTCATTATTATGATGGGGATCCCTACATTATTGATGGCAGCATCACCTATCTGTCTATTAAGCAGCTTTTATTTACAATGACACGAGGGAACAAATGACGGTGTACCTCTGATCGATGAGATCATCCAATCGGACTGCCTCAACAGATTTTTTTTAACTTTCTAATGCTGGGGTCTGGTGGACAAAAAGCACATTGAATTTCTGGCTGTAAATAAAGATCAGAGAACGAAGAGGGATGTGTTTTATCATGTAAACAGATTTATGGCAAACACTAATGATCAATGTGATGCAAGCTAGGCGTAAAATATTACTATACGAGTATACTATCACTGGAACAATTAACAGCTATTAAACACGTGGTTTGAAAGCGTTTATATGTTCAGTACGGACACAATGTATGAATAGCCTTTGATCACTAGTTTTCTTTGCTTAAGGACAACGGAATTTACACTGTGGCAACAACAAATTTAGCAGTTACAAAGACAACTCTGATTTGTTAAAATTTTACACCTCAAGATTTACAGTGTTTCTTTACAGAAGATTTGGTTAATGCGTCAGTTCCTGCACTCATTTCAAGACTTCCTTATCAGTATTTTGGTGCATTTTTAAAGTTAACTAAGTGATATAGCAACCTGTCAAACTTCGAATTAACATTGGACATAGGGTTCTAAACATATGGACGGAATAGTGATCTATGTTCACTAGAGTTATGTCGGTAATTGCTTCACATTGTCGGCAAAAATCTGACCAACAGGGCAGCCAAATATCCGCCTAGATTCAGACCGGAATCCTGACGTATGTGAAGCTGAGACAATACCCACTGCACAGTAATATTCAACGAGTTTTATACAGGATGTCTGCGGGTTTTAACCCGACCTTCTGCTACGCGGTACGCAATAAATTTCACCTACGAGACATTAGTCTCCAAACATTAATAACTTAGAATGTCAACATGAGCCTCTCTACCGAGGACCTACCAAATTTTACTCAGAACACTGTCCAAGGATCAACCTTAATAACCTAGCACTTTCGTAGTTTGCAGAGACGACGGTGGTGGTGCAGTCGGCTAGGTAGTACTCGAAACACCAATTAAAACTTCGTAGAAATTAAGGTGACGGTTGCGATTTTAGGACTAAGAGCAAAACAAAAACCCAGGATTATAGGACGCGCACATCACTTCCTAAGGGATCAGCTGTTCTACACATTACTAAGCTAATAATTAGGGGGGAAACCCCCACCATGTAAAAGAGCGCTGTAATAGACAATGCGCATTGCCAACGAAATTTGTACTAACCTGTAAAAAAAGAGTAACAAGTTACTGCAAGCAATGCCACAACCCACGGATACAACAGACAGTAGCGAATAAGTCTCTTGCAGCAGAATCCAGAAGATAACCACTGCAAATCCTAACATTAATTACTAGAAAATTAAACGGAGCCAGTTCCGTCTACCTAGCACCCTTGCACCAAGGTCATCCACAATGTTTTCTTTCTATCTTGTTTTAGTTAATGTCCATAAAGCTTAAGCTTTCAAAGAGTTTCATAAACAAAATTCTGCACGGACTTCTTGTTTCCCCCCCAGTTACTGCCATGTCTAACCCATGTACCATCATGTATTTCACTTCTATGACCAACGTGTCCAATTAGTTCCTCGTTATGATGGACGTAATAGCCCGATCGAGCCATGACTGAGTCCCGATCACGGCAATCCTGAGCTTTTACAGGCGCCCAGGTTTTGGAAAAAACTCAGAGTTACTGAGGATTCAGATCTAAACAGAGCCGATATCCGCAAATAAGGGCCTTTGTTATTCAACACACATATATGTGTGCGTGTGTGTTAGTAGACGTTGTCTTTGACGGAATTAAATAAAGTGAAAAGTACGAATTGTAAATCAATTTTCTTCCTGCCTCAGTATGGAATATTACAGTAACGAAGGAGTCCACCAATTTCAGTACTCCGGTTACAGCACATTTGCATTAATAAAATTAAATTCACATCTTCAAGGACATTTGGGCCATCTCATTACGACGTATGTAACTGATTAATATAATTATCTTCACAATCAAAATTATTTTCTTCAACCAATTAATTATTATGAATCAATAAATGTATGTCAACGGATTCAGTTTTCTCAGAAAACCCAACATAACCGAAAATGCAGAGAGAATTAAGTCGAAGGGGTTAAATCTCTGGTTGCGCAGTTGTTTAGTGTCCACGGGCAATACGTAACTGCTAACACACTAACCAGCAAGTGCCATTAAAAAGGCAATATTAAAATATGTCGGAAGTATAGACACAAACAACGCTGTACCAGGAATCAGAATGCTTGAATTAGGCAGGAAGCCAGACGTAATTATTAGACAGTGTTTGCCCCTTCGTCGAAGTTCAGTTTCTGAGAATTCAGTGCATCATGTGAAGGTGAAGGCGCCGTTACAGTAAAGGACCTCCACGCGTCACGTTATTGATGAATGTGATTAGGCAGGTCGAATTTGCGTCCGCCACGAAGATGAGTGTTTGAATAAACAATTGAGAGGGACAGAGCATAGTCCCAGCTTTGGACCAGACGATGATAATTTATCAATTCATCAAAGTCAAACCCGTTATTTGCAAGTACATCGGATATGGGGGCAATATATATTTCAGGTGCTCCTTTGGTACAGAAAAAAAGTGTTCGATAGTGACCAAATTATTCATTCACCGCTTACATCACATCGCCGTATTAATAGATTGACACACCAGGTGGAATAAATCAAGCGAATTTGTATCTGTCTTCATGTGCTGTCCACATGAATATTCAATCAAGTAGGGGTGGAGGGGGGGATGAAATTAATTTTAATTTTGTGTATAACTTCATTCCTTTCTGGCAGACTGTAACCATTCTATTCTGACAGTCGAAAACATGACACCGTCACAATACCACAGTGCACCGCGGTGTAGTGGTCAGTATCTGTGACGCTTATTCGCCAAGTCCCACTTTCGAACAACATGGCTCCTGCCGGTCGGCCATCACAGGAATAGTACACAAAGACAATTCAAATGACGTTTCACTAAATTATATCATACGAAACCTATAAATTAAAATGTCACCAAATATCCAGTCTTTAGATTGCCATTTTCGATATCCGTTACACATAAAGGTACAAACTACAAAAAACAGGTTACAGCACAGTGACGTATGGACATTTTTATCTAAATTGTCAAATGTATTTTTATAAGCAAGTGAATTGTCGCTGGGGGTGGGGGCGGTTGTGTTGTGTGTTAGAAAGCTCCAGTCCGGTGATTTTTTCAGAGTCTAGCCAAACCAGAGGAACACAACAATGCAATTAGTCTCTATAATACCTAACGTAATAACCAGATCTTTCTTTTGCAACTGGTGAGCTAATCACGAGATCTCTTCTTTATGAAGCACAAATTTTCATCAATGTGAATGCAAAAATCGCCACCAGACGACATCTCGAGACGATAATTCAGTTCTCACCCCCATAACCCCCACGTCGTAAGGTCAGTTCTTACATACAGCTCATAACAAATTCCTACTTGTATATCACACAGTAACAGACACTGTAAGACATATCATAACACTAGAGTTACATTTAATCTGTTATTCTTATCCTTTATGGCTAATATACTCTCTCACATTAGACAGCCAAATCTCTTCCTTCTCCATACTTTGTAACTAAGATGCTCAACATACGAATCAGTAGGCCAATGTACCGTGTTCAACTGAAAATAAAAGCGATTTCAAATGACGGAATTCGTTTCTATGCTGTGACAAGGTCTCTAACCACATTTTTATGTTAAACTTCTGTGAAAACTAAGCACACATGCAAAAATAGAGATTTTCAAGGCAATGCTGTATCTGTATGCTGACCAGGCAGGTCTACATATAAGCATCCTACAACCAGCCTTAAAAATCAGAAGCGCTCAGTTGTATTAGAAGTAAAAAAAATGTTGCTTGGCAGTGAACACGGAACAGTCTCCAAGCTATAATTGCAGCACGCTTCACTTTAATTAAAATACATGTTGCGTGTACCAAAGTAAACTTGTAACTGTGCACTACATAAATCCATACGGGGCGGCGGAGGTACAGTTCAGTGAAGGTAAGCCTCCACTCATTTTTAAACTGGGCACTAGACTCTGACGTGAAAGGTCGGCTTCACAAGGCCGCTTTTACTCTCAGCGAAAAATCCCCGTTATCCTTTGTACAGGAGGCTGGGTGGACCCCAGACCCGGTCTGGACAATTTGCAGAAGATGATACCTCTTATCACTGTCAGGAATCGAACCACGACTCTTGGGTAGTACAGCCTGTAATCTCACTAGACCCACTGCGCTATTCCGACTCTGGATGCAACATTTATTTCTATTTGATATCGATGGCGGTAACATATTAAACATGGGTACAAGTAAAATCACCTAGCCTACTTAATGTTTGTGACTTGCTGAGTGCGCATTTCTAACCCACATCCCACAGGTACTATCTCACTTCTTTGCGTCACAAGGCATTATGGATAAACGTCCCATCTTGGACGAATATGTCTAATGTAGTGACACGCGACAAAAGAAAAGGAAAAGACCGAATGTTTGAAGCACATGAAGGCCTACACACCAAGTCCGTGCGGATTTTGGTTAAGACGTACACCATAAAAGAGAAACGGTTTGTAACCAGTGTACCATGACATTTTTCGATCAGGAAATGCAAGGTTATGTGGAACTATGGACAGATGCTTTTCAATACAAGACTACACGGTGAATGCTCCGTTTTATGGAAGATCGGTGGACCTGTCACGTTCTCTCCTACTTTTATCCCTCTTTCCATCCCTCATGAGCCCCAGAAAAAAAAATATATATACTTGTCAAAGTAAGAATATCTGAGGTTTTTATCCCGCACATTTGTCCTCAAAATATTTTTTTTCCAAAATGAATTTCATACTATAATTAATATCAATTATGACAATTTTTGAGTAAGACAATCACTGAAGGCAATACAAATATTCTGACCTAGACAGTATTCGAACTTCAACATCTGCTAAAAAGTTCAGTATACAAACTCGAGAGATAAAACAAATTTTATTGAAAGCTTGTAGGCTTTCGTTAAGATAAACGTATAACATTATTCACTATATATCAAAAAACATTCGCACTTGACTACTGATATTTACGTGAAGATTTGGGTTACGAAAACAAAACAGCAGCATTCCGCTATTTTAGGCTAACTCAGTTCTTCAAGAAAGTAAATTAGCAGGTAATGACAAGAACAACAAAAAAAACTATCCGAAATACAATGAGATAGTATCTTATATACGTGTCAATAGAAGTCAGTAGCTCTAGATGAGCAGTTGCCGCGATATTACCTCCGAAACAATTGCGTGAAGCAGCTTTATCACACGGGGCACAAGAAGTCAGTATTGTAGGAGTGGATCACCCACTTTATTGGTATCTGCCACACCGGAACTTGTAACCTTGGGCTCGTCTTCTTTCAAATGTACTACTATCTTAGAGGGTCTTGGGGTTATCATGGCGGTGTGGTTATGGCTCCGTTTTTCTGGGACATGAAGCATCGTCACTGCGTTCCCGGCTTTTGAAAGAAACACAATGATTTATCTTCAACGCTATAGAGAACGGTGACGAATGTCAGGGCAGCGATGGAAGAGGAAATATGCAGATAGGTACAGTGTAACCAGTTCACGGCAGGACTGAAGGGTTGGCGGGTCAATCAGGGAAGAGTCACTGGGACCCAACTCATCCTAATAGCACTTCTGGAAGTTTTATGGAACTGAAGCAAAACCAGGCTTCGTTCTTTGTAACGTCAACCAAATGCAAAAGTTAACATCCTAAAATAATTCTGATTACAGAACACCTCCAGAAATTAATTACATGTAACAAAATATGGGGCTCTGGTAATGACTTAATAGAAAACTTGTACGACTGGAAGTCGGTCTTGTTGGAAAGAAATTTTTGTCAATTCTGTTCGGAGCTCTTGCATCTTTATGGAATTCAGCATATTTATTTTTAGTAAAATTAAATTATAGTACGAAGAAAGGTGCTCATATTGTGAAGGATCTCGAACAGAGAGCGACAAAATGAATCCCTAACTCCTTTAAGTATTGAAAACGGAAAATCGGAGTAGCTCCATGTAGCAAATACGCGAAAGCAAGGGAAAGTAATAAATGTTTGCTTGTCAAAAGATGCTGACTTCATCACGCAACATCTCCTCCCCTATTAACAATAGACCAGGAAAAAAAAAGTTACTTCCCGACTCACAGCGACACGCAATTTGATGTGCTAACCTTAATGGACTAACAATCATGACTTAATACTGATCTAATGACACTCCCACCTATACCACATGCGACCTGTAGTAAGTAACTTGGATTCTGGTACAGTACATTATAGAGACTGTCATACCCATCCTCCACTTTTTGTTTTCAAAAGTATCGTAACAGCCTGTAGACAGAACGACAGCGGTACCTTCCCCGACAGGGGAAGAGATTTGACATTTGTGAGACCGTGCATCATTAGAACAACGATGTAAGCAACCATCAAGATGCAACAATTTTCGTTTACTGATATTTTTATTGATCTATTTGAATCTGCTCTATATGTTTCGGGCGACAAACTCGCCCATCTTCAGGAGCACTTTTGAGTGTATATACAGCTTTGGTACAATACACCGATATTGCTGCCGACCGGTGACAAGATTGAGATGGAACTTCCATCTCAACCTTGTCACCGGTCGGCAGCAATATACAGTCAAATGTGCTCCTGAAGATGGGCGACTTTGTCGCCCTAAACATGTACAGCAGATTCAAATAGATCAATAAAAAGATCAATAAACAACAATTGTTGCATCTTGTTGGTTGCTTACAGGGGAAGGAATATTTCATTTCGCTACACAGTGCAGAACGGCTCAGTCTCCCGGTAGCACAGCCACACGGTTTTCAAATGACAACGCTACAAACACGCTTGTCAAACAAGCCGGCCTAGTCTACTTCAGTTCTTAGGCCGAGATTTCCATAGCGTAATACAAAGAAAACCCTGCAGCACCTAGGTTAATAATGCGTGGCTCTGCACCTCCATTTTCCCATACGCCTTTATGTCGTGATGCCGAAAACAGACGGACAACATTAGTTTCAGTCAAATTGTTATTATAAATATTTTGCAATATTAAGAAACTAAATACAAATAAAAGCGTGCTAGACATGATCACGAGCAGTAAATTTACGTTTCACCATGAGGAGCTCAAAAGCTGTACTCCAAACACCAACTGGAATAAATATACATTCCAAATGTGTCCTTTCCGAATTTGAACAAGTCCCACTACACGAATTACCGAAAGTTAATTCTCTACGCATTTCGTTAAACGTTGCAACTCATACGAAACATCGCCAACGTATAAACTTTATATCCCAAACTGATTTGTACTTCATGTCACGTGCAAATTTCCCGCCACAAGCGGCCATAAAAGGACTGACAATTGGATATGACCTTAAAAAATAAACCCTGGCCGTACTGTACCTGCACGGCCCAAATTTCGTCTGACCGAAGTCTGGTGTGGATGCACTGTCATTAAATACGTGTACACGCCTTATGTTTACGCAACCTCTTTAAAGTTGTGTCAAATTTTCACAGCAACGTGCCGCCTCCATTTCCTACCACACAGATGGATATTAGGAAATCCTAAGGAACATTCGCATCCTACTTTGCTACTGAACCAAGCGACGTCCAACACAAGAAGACAGAACCATTCGCACACTGATTTAAGTACTTTGTTTTTCGTCCAATGCCACCACATGTCCTTGTGGACTTCCTGGTCCTCCCTCCTGGGCATGGCAGGAGTGTAACCGACTTCTGAGGTTGGGGCGCCCATGAGGCGCAGTTACGTTGTCCCGATTATGTGAGTGGTGATATAGGAGGGTGTAGTGCCAGGAGGGCCCTTAAACCTAAATTCTACTAACCTACCCAGACCATGGTCACCGCGAGAATCCTCCCCTTCAGGGAAAATTCCTACGGTAGAGCCGGGAATCGAACCCGGGACCTCATGATTGGTAGTCAAGAGCCTCTGGCCACTAACCCACGAGGCTGGTCTGATTTAAGTACTAAATGTATGAGACTGAGCTACAGGTACATTCCCCCCTCCCGAAAAGTTGCATAAAACTTGACGTGACGACAGGCAGCGTGGCGACGACCCCCGCAAGTCCAAATGCTGTGAGTCGCTGCCCACGCAATCTAGTCCCGTGTACAGCAGTTATGTCACGTTTTCACTTACCACGTTTATAGAAAGTGCCGAAATTATTTCTTGCGGCTCGCAGATATAAGCGTGACACCTAATACACACGCTATTTGTTTTACAACGAAATTCAGCTCATGAATTTGAAAGCACATCATACAGAACACTTTCTTATTCTGGTCTTTTTCCGCGTCAGGATTGTTAATATACAATTTATCGTTGATGTCCCACAAGAAAAAATGTCACGGATTCATATTTGGCGAATGATGAGGCCACGGTCACTTGCTGTTACCCTGCCACCAAAAACAGTCCTCACACAACTCCAATTGTTTGCGGTGTGAGCTGTTATGCTGTCTTGCTGAAAAAGGCAAGGTGTACAAAAATGGCGTAATAGTGTGCACATATTGATTTGCACTTAATGTCTCAGAATAAATAAAACTGGCCAATTATACTAGCTGCATTCAACACACCACGAACCAACAATGACTACACGTAAAGGCACTGCTGGATTGACATGGGATTTTATGCAGAAAATTACATGATATTCTGAGAGTTCGCGTACCCGCTGATTAGACGCCAAACTTAAGAAGCGTAAGCCGACTTTCCCAGCATAAGCCCAATGACGTTACGGTTCACAAAATAAATCCTTGCTCGACGACCTGCGTCGCACAGCTCGTAAACCAAAATTTTGTTATATAAATGCAAAAACAGAATTTTTGTGGCAGTTCATGCTGATTATGCGGGAATTCCAATTTGCAAGTCGTACCGACGATTTTCTTGATGTGTTTCCAATCTAGCACCAACTTCATCTATTTTTACCTCAGCTAGCAATTGAGATAACAACGTCATTACGACCTGCTACGTTTTAGAGAAACTGGTAAGGAATTGATGCGACCTCCATGCAAATTGTTTTGCTAGACCATTAACACCCAAAACCCATTCGCTGATTAGAGATCGCCGAAAACAATTTCTTCACAAACCGTTAAAACTTTAGGGACGAAACACGTTAACAGACGTGCACAAAATTCCTGTTTGAAGTTCATTTCACTCATTTGGCACGAAATGCGCACAAAATCCGCCAGGAACTCTATATCCACAAACGAGTACACAGGGATCGGATGACGTCATCAAGCTAGACATGATTATGCAATTCGTTTTGTTGTATCACATGACGTAACCTAAACAGTTTAGTGTTCCCTCTTTCACATTAGTGATGTCAGTTCTTTTACATTTCGTTGTAAGTATAGGTTGGCCACAAGACTTGCACATTCTTTTCCTTCCGTAATTGCCTCTTGAATACATACTGTGTTTTCACACCATCAATCGATTCAACCTTCATCTTTTAATTTCAGACACTTACTATTACTACTTGTACATTAATTCATGCAATGAAATATTTCACCATAATTTGACTTTTCTTTTGATCTCTCACACCGCCCACTATTCGTAAAAAGGAACGCGATATGTTATATTTACGACGCATTTAACCTAGCGACAAGTACTACTGTGTCCATGTTACTTTACCTCCATCACTGTACGGTACGACACAAGACACGAAAAAGTACAGATCATGTAAAACGTACCTATCGATGATATATTTAGTGTTCCATTGCCTCTTTCTTTTTAATTCAACTTCACCTTACTTTACCAGTTATTTTCCTACATTTGCTCGTTACTTCATCTTCTTCTCTTCCACTTCACTGGTATTTCACCTGTCTCACATTAACACTTAAAATTATTAGCGTATTGGGAGGGACCCCTCACGTTTTTACTATAATGGACTGAAAATGGCAGGTGTTACGGTGTGACCGGAAACACACAGTGCAATTTCGTGGTCAGTACCTGAAGTCGACACTGGGCCCTTTAAGTACGGTTCCTCGGTCGAAAGCCATGCCTATGATATGCATTTCATTGTGTTCTCATAATTGTTACAGTTCACACCATAAATATAGTAATGTATAAATTTACCCACATCGAAACTTTTCCACTTAAACGAGGTTTATACAGCCAACCGATCAGCTATCAAACCAATTAAACAAGCTACCAAATCCAACCCATGCCAAATCCAAATCATCCAACCATTAAACTATAATGGAGTAAATTTACTGTCTAACACAACTATGTGGTGGAAAGATATATTATATTATTATTACATAGAGAACCACATGTTTCGGCGCTTGATAATGGCCATCTTCAGGTTGTACATAAATCACTTAGTAAGCAGTTATACAAATATATGACCATTATCAAGCGCCGAAACATGTAGTTGTTCTCTATGTAATAATAATATATATAAATATATTTCCACCACATAATTGTGTTAAGACAGTAAATTTACTCCATTATAGTTTATTATAAACACAACGGGGATGACGAACCTTATGATCCAACCATTAAGTTGACATATACTCATTTTTATAATAAATTCACTGGCAGTTCCCAGGCGGTTTGTTCGGTAAGCCCGAAACGGGGCACTCACTATAGTCACCATATTCCATTATAAAGAACACTTTTATTATCATACTTCCGTCCAAAGATGGCTCGACAACCCACCATATTCCATACCCACCAATAGCAGTACATGACTAACACTTGCTGGTCACAGACAGTGACACAGGTCTAAGTAACATAACTGGCAGATGTGAAATATATGAGGCCTACCCAGTATGAGGTCTTGGGCAATTCATCATGCCGGGCTGTTACAGCCGATACTGTTGATCTGGATTACCGTACTGCCATCAGGGCACGCACCGATACGTGCACACATAATTCGTCATTTAATTAAAGGTTTCCACAAGCATTACGTTTGTGTAATTTATAATGATGACACCACCGACCGGCCAGCGAAGTGAATGCAGTTACATGGCTGAGCTATTGTACTTTGCCTCTTACTGTACTTTGTTCAAAAGTCTATACCGAACTTATATATACAGTATAACGCCCTCAAGCAGCTCCAGAATAACTACACAGGCGCTTGCGCATGGTCAATTCTGTTAGTATAGTAAACGCTTACTTATTTACTTACTTACTTACTTACTCCATGGTGCAGAGTCCTTCTTGAGAAGCTAACTGGTTTGCAGATAGTCAAGAAATTCCCCGCATTTCACGGAACCCGAAGGTTCATTACCACACTCACAAGCGTCCGCCACCTGTCTCTATCTTGGGCCAGCCCAATCCAGTCCATATACCCACATCCCACCTCCTGGAGATCCATCCTAATATTATCCACCCATCTACGCCTAAGTCTCCCAAGTGGTCTCTTTCCCTCCGGTTTACCCAGCAAGACCCTATACACCCCTCTCTCCACACCCATACGCACCACATGCCCAGCCCATCTCATTCTTCTCGATTTTATCACCCGCACAATATTGGGTGAGGAGTACAAATCATTTAGCTCCTCGTTATGAAGTCTCCTCCATTCCCCCGTTACCTCGTCCCTCGTAGGTCCAAATATTCTCCTCAGCACCATGTTCTCAAACACTCTCAGCTTCCTTTCCTCCCGCAATGTCAACGACCAAGTTTCACACCCATACAAAACAACAGGCAAAATTGCTACCACGTAAAATGTATCTTCTCGTATTTTAAGCCACATTCATTTTTATATACATGCTTATTGTATATATAACATACGCAGTAAATTTTGTACTTCATATTTTAACTTTCAGTAATGCGATACGGATTAAGTTTGGGCAAACGTGATAATATGCGCGCGATTTCATATTTCCTCTGCGGTGTAGTAGAGGCGCTGGCCTTAAGTGTCATAAATCATTACAAATTTCAAACGAAATACACTTATTGCCTCCGCAAACAATCTTGTCTTTTTGTTGAATCAAGAAAAACAGAACTCAAGAACACGGCAACACAGCGGGCACATGGTTCATTTTCTACTTCAAATAATGTAACTGAACCAACTAAAATACCAGTTAAGTCCTTGCTAACACAGTAATCCTAGTCCGGCAGCTGTCATGGGAACAAATTCAGTAATATTTTCAGAAGATGTCAAGACCCTTCATTTTATTCAAATCTACTGACGTTTCGGAGACCGAGAATTTACTGAATAAACGTAATATTTTCTTAGCACTGGGATCTAAAAATCCAACAAAAAGTCATCGTCTTCTTACTGGGATCCAAAGATCCAACAAGCAAGTCACTGTTTACGTACTGGGATCCAAAGATCCAACAAAATCGTCATTGTCTTAGTACTGGGACTCAGATATTCGACAAATAAGTCATCGTATTAGAACTGGGATCGGAATATCCAACAAACACATCACTGACTTTATTGGGACCCAAAGATCCAACAAAGACCACAGTCATAATGTTAAGATCCGAAGACCCAACAAACATATAAATGTCTGAGTACTGAAACACAAAAATCCAATAAACACGTCATATTAGCGATGGGATCCAAAGACCCAACAAACACGTCATTGTTTTAGTCCTGAACCTAATGATCCAACATTCACGTCAACCACTTAGTCCTGGGAACCAAACGTACCCCCAAAAAAGTCATTTTCTTAGTACTGGAATCCAACGATCCAACAAACGTCTGTCTTAGTTAGTGGATTCAAAGATCGAACAAACATGTGATTGTTGCGATTCTACGGACATTTAAAGCGGTACGTTGGTGAGCTTCTGGAAAACAAAACGAATTTATTTCGGAAAGCCTACAGGAGTGAATGGAAGGGGGGGGGGGTATTGGGAATAAGAACTTGGTTGTAACACAATAAAACACACCCCCATACACAGTAAACTCGAGAACGATACAAGTGCTCTGAACAGTACTAGGAGGTCGTCGCCCATACTTATTTAAGTTCTTCTACTTGCAGTTTTACATAATTCACCACCACCAGCCCTAAAGCTCCCGACCCATCATTCGGTTAAACGAGTCGCGCTACACCAGTTAGCTTAACAGCGTTCGACAGCATTCACTTTACAACGACGACTGTCCCGGAGTTTATGTCATAACAAAACTGTTAAAGGTGCCATCTTCCTGTACAGAAGAACTACACTAAAAAGGGACCTATAAAACTGTTCACATCTCCTTTGGAAACACAGGAAATATTAAACTGCAAGTAACTTCAGGGAGGTCAAGTCCGCTTCGTACCAAGAGAAGCTAAAAACAGCTTAGTTTGTCTAGAAAGTCCTTGTCCTTTATGGAAACCAGTGGTTCATTACCGTGTTCACAAGATCCTTTGCAACACCCTATTTTAGGCCTACGAACCCACATCATATCCTCAAGCCCTATTCCATTCAGATTCACATGAATGTGAACTAATATCCATGCCTGGGTCTCTGACGAGCAACTTCCTTTCCTTATACATTTCTCATCTCCCCATTCATGCTACGAGTCTCACCGTCTCATCTTCTTAGATTTAATCGTCTTTAATATTACCTACAAAAGAGTACAACCGCTAAGTACTTTATTATAAGCAGTATCTCCAGCCTAATTTCACTTCTTTTACGTCTTTGATCTAAATATTGCCAATCCCATCTAAATTGAATTTATTATCAGGCTGTTGCTCATACAGCATCACACAAAGTTTTTGTGAGTAACAAGCTTGGCAGTAGTCCTGTCAGCGAAGTGACTGGCAAAGACAACGTGTTCGAAGTCTGTCCACAAGAGAGGCAGCCATTTGTCTCTTCGCTGAATTCAGACAGGTTTTACTGCCCAATCGAGGGGTACGGACACCTTGCGTAGTGACAAAGTGATCACAGCTTGAAGCACTTCTCACCTGTACCCGGTATGTAAGTTAAGAACAAGTGAAGCTTTACTGCCGTCCGTAATGCCTTTCATGGTGAGTTTCTTAAAACGGGGACTTTTTTTTAAACAAAAACCTAAGGAAAGTAAGAAACGGCTGACAAGGAACGAAACCAACAGAGATGCAGAGCTAGACGTGGTTACGCGGTTGCCGGAACTTCTTAAATGTGTTATTTAACGAGGGTCTCAATTGCTGAGATTATATTGCGTCGGTGATAAGTGAATGAATGAGCAAGGAGTGGCGGTGTCAAGATAATGACAGAATAAGACCAAAGTACTCGGTCAAAAACTTTCTCAGTGCCACTTTTCGCCACCGCAAATCCCACATGCACTGACCAGGGACTGAACCCGGGCCTCCGCGGTAACAGGCCATGCCACTATCAGAACCTGCTGAAATAAAGGAAATACGGAAGTATATGAAACACCTGTATACCACAAAGTAAGGGAGGATCAACCAACAATACAGTATCATTACCAAAAACATTACTCCACTACATAAACGTGTTCGAAGCCCAGTGTCAACCAAACAGTTACGTAAACAAGCTGTGCCCCATTTGAAAACAGAAGTGCAGAGAGACTGCAGCAGCTGTATCCTCACTGCGAGGCGACCGTCTCTCTCGTGCTGAATCATGGTGCTTTTTGGTATGCAATGTAGTATGGCGGTGTAGTGAGCGTCTAATTGTTGTTCTTGGCTAAACTTGGCCGGCGACAACACGTTCGTGGAGATGGCTGATATGAGCATCATATTCAGTCGTGCATACAGCAATGAGGCTGCAGCATGTCTTCTAACCAGGCCGTATTTCCCAGTTGCCGAACTCCAGAGAGATAAACATTTTCCGAAACTGATTGGTACATTAGGACACAGCGAAATTTACATTCACGGGAACAATGAGGAAGCCAAGGGACAGTCCGGACAGTGGATCTGGGAGACAAAGTTCTTGATGACAAATTCCTGAACAGCCTAGGAACAGCAAGCGGAGGATCGCAGCTGCAGAACACATTGTTCTGGCTATACGCAGGATCCTCCGTCAGCAACTCCTATACTCTTACCACTTAAGGACACGAGCTGGGCTATGATTACTTGGAAAGCGGAAAACTGATAGTTAATGCAGCAGTAACTTGCCGGAATTCCTCCTTGTTCCCTTCTCATGCCGTCTGCACAAGGCACGGACCTTATTCGTCATAACACCAACTTACATTCAATATTCGTTGCAGATGTCGGCGCACGTGGAACCATTACGTCGTTACACCGATTTTCAATACGTGTGTTAGTGAGCACAACAGGAGACTCTCTGATATGCTGTCAAATTTTCCAGCATAGGTTTGCACTAGTAGTTTATCGCGACTGCCTACACAGCACCTTTTCGCAGCCACTGTACGCCGCACTAATAAGACATGAACTTGTACGCATTTCATACACGAAAAGGAGGCACGCCATTTTAACAACCTTGTCGGAATATATTTGAATGAAAATATACGGGACGCCAGGTAGCTCGTGACGATGCAAGATCACCTGACTGCAACCCGCTGAAATTACATTTATGGAGCCATCTTCAGTGTTGCGGGTCCGATGGCAATGAATATGCATGGGAAGGCAGTAGAGAGGTACAAGTTAATTTTAGTGGACTGGAATTTTTTGTCGCATGCGACAGTGCTTAATTAGCTGCACAGAGTGCTGTGTAAGAGCACGAACGGAACACAGATTTTTTTAAATTGTTGTCAAAACAGCACCTGTAACTTTGGAATCAGAAATTTGTAAATAAACGCTATCTTGTGGAGGAAATGACAATATTTTCACTCCTTTTCCTTCTAAAATGTAATGGTCAATAATACAAAGAAGAAGCATCCATAGACCATAAATTTCATAACACTTTTCGTTATCTGTGTACTGGGAACACGATCTTTATATTAGTTTTACGTCTTTCAGAAAGATCCTGTTTTGATAGAATTGGTTTAAAAGTCACATCATTTAGGCTGGGTAGTGTAACGTGACTGGGCGAGGACTTGTTGAACACCAGTTGGCCACGACGTACTTCGAAGTACTCGGACTTTGTTTTCAGATGACTACTGTAGCTGATTTACTGGAGGTTGCTGCAGTGTTTACAGTCGAGTCTAGCTGAAGTACAGTTGAAATGATAGCCCAGGCAAGTGATGATATTATTAAAGTGGTGCCAAAAATGAAGACTCACTCCATTGACCTCTGCCCCTGAGCTGACTGAAGTTAGTCTTGGCTTTACATTAATACAATAGTATTTATACAGAGTTTCTTGGGCGTTGGTCGGGGTGGAGTCTCAATCTTGTGACTTCTAACCTTAATCTTTGATTGGCTGTTAATGACGTTATGCCTGCTTCCTTATATGGTCACAACGTTTCCAATTGGCTATTAACTGCATCTTCTTAACTATCACTTTTGAAAAGGCCTTCACAAGGCCTGTCAACTATTACTCTAGTTTAGCATGGCACCATTTCCTTCACACGTCTTATTGCAATCTTTCAACTCTTATTCCACTAGAGTAACATTGTTATTTGTTCATTAGATATTGTGTTGATAGAGTGCCTTAAAGCTTAAGACTAACTGCTGCAGTATGGGTGACAACCATTCGTACTAAAAGAAGGCACCAATATGCTTTCTGTCTTTGTCACACTCAACTCTTCCACTCACACCTTATTACAGTTGGACATAAAATTCGTTATGAATCAGTTCTCCAGCCACAAGGCCAACTGCGCAATGTCCGGGTTTAGCAGTGAGGGTTCTTGACAAGATGGCTCACGGAGTAGGACCGGAAATTAGCTGCTCCATGGTCCTTTGGTCACATTCTATTGGTACAACCAACCCTTCACTCCGCCCGATAAATCGACTCTGAAAGGTATAGAGAGAGCGAGAATGGAGCAGCATAACGTTGCCCGGCAACCACGCGACGACCCGAAGTCAATAACAAATAATGTACGAGTAGTAGCATTCAAACCGGAATATTTTAGGGATGCGTACAACTTCCCAAGTGACAGGCGAAAGCATTACAAATGAACTTAAAACAATTGCCAGTATTATGAATGAATTACCTTACCTTCCTCAGACATCTACATTTACAGCAATTCGCAAACTGGAGGCAAACTCATACTACAGGTTGCTATGCAGGAACCGTGTCATGGGTTTGAGTAATGCTTGACAAATTAACATTCTTCCCCTTTACTCATGCGTGTTGTTATATTTCAGTGTTAAGAGGGCCTACCTTCATGGAGCATAATATGTTTTAAAAAGTCAATGTTCGCTGTACTAGCTGAAGAAATCACCGCCTTTCATGACATCCAGAAGATTACTACCGCATTTATATTGGGCTCGAGCCAGATGAATCCATATTACACTCTCGATTCCTATTTGAATTCAAATTCATTTACGACAAAGTCTCCTAAATGATCCCTTTCCTCAAGATTTTCAGACTATGCGTGCTACATGTTCCGTCCTCATCTCATGTTTGACTTGGATCACCTTAATATGTAGTGAAGCGCTAAGCACGGTACGTCAAGAAGCCCAAATTATACAAAGACCTCAGAATTCGATTCCTGGGCCTAAATTCAAAGAGGTCAGGTGATGAAATACCTACGGAGAGAGGACTTTAAACTGAGGATAAGGGATGCTTTCATGAGGTTTCAGTAACCACCGCCACCAACACTAGAGGCCAAGTTTTAAAGCAACCACTAACTTGTTATCAAGGGAGTACTGGACCCTTAGGCAACGGCCAGACCGACGGTGGCTAGTTCGATCGTTAGATGGCTCACTACTGGACTCAGAATCTCGTTTGTTGACTGCAGACTATCATACTGATCTTCGCAAAATCGCAGCTCTTTTTAAAGCCACTTTTTGTAACGTATAAGCCAACGTGTTCAGAAGAACTATAGGCGTCTGCGGTGAGCTTCCTGTCTGAAAATGTGAACTTATAAAACACTGAAAATAGCGATGCTAAATACAGTACAAATAGACCAATTAAAATAATATAACTTTTCTCAGACAGTAACTAAAATCCATTGGCAACTGGTTTATGGTGAAAATCGTGACACTGATAGATCACTAATGCAAAAGATTTAGCGAACCGCGTCTGCCCTTAGTACTCATGAGGCATAACTACGGCAACTATTCCTCCATTAAGTACAAAAAATTAAGTACGTAACAACATTGGTTAAACACAAATTTATACAAAATATAAGTGTCTTATACGACACGCCGGTTGCGGTGTTTCATTTTGTGTCATTTGATTATTACGTAAGCTGAAAGCCAGGAGAAAGTTGTAAGATGTTATCTCACCCCTGCCGCCCCTGGTTCAAATTCCTGCACGGGACCCCACTATCCTATATGAGGTGTTCCGTATTCTTCCCCGAGCCTTCCTGGCAAATTACGTCTACTGCCACCATTGTGGACAGGGCTGCTTCAGTCCACATCATTCTGGATTCACTGCTCACAGGATATTCTGTCCTGGCGACAGCAAGGTTTATAATCCGTAAATACTGACACGTGAAACAACGCCACAGTTGGCCCTTCCGTGTCTTAGGCGAGTAGTCGCCGACCTCTCATCGGGGGAAAGCAGCATTAATCCGAGGCCACTCCACGTGGGATTTGGAGCAGAAGTGGCATGGACAATTTTTTTTTTTAGAGTATTTCAGTTTTTCCTTGTCTATAACATTCCACTAATGTTCCACACACACACACACGCACACACACACATTCACTCATCTGTCACCGAAGTTATGTAACCATATCGATTATGTCCCGGTCATGTAACTCACTAAAAAACCTGCAGTTGGCAAAAGTGGATGAAATGGAGAGTCGGTCACGTGAATCAGTGGTTGGGGAGGAACCGGTGTATTGAGGGTATGAAGCTGACTCCATTTTATTTCAAATAACTAATTATTAAATTCCAGGTAAAATATTTAATTTGCTATTTACGTTTATAGAGTCGGCCGGCTATAGATGTGTGACGGATTATTGTAGCATCCCCAAAAAAGTAAATGGAGGATGTTTCGGAAGAAGAAGCGCGTGTGAAAGCCTAGACGCAGATGGATTTTGTTTGGTAGGAAGTCGTATAACTGATCCAGATACAGAATTGTAAGGCAGTGGCAAAGGAAAGAAACGGTTGGAAGAAACGGGATGAGAAGTTCACGTCCCGAAAACGGGCCAAAGCGCCAAAGAGGAAAAATATACGTCCACAAAGTCTTTGAAACGTTGCACCTAACGTAATGTTACCACAAATGCAGAAATACATGGCAATGCAGGAAAGGTGCTGACAATGTTTGATAGCTAAAATATCCAAATATCAATATCTCGATTAAGTCCAGTTTAATTTACGTAACTATGTACTTCATCAAGCCATTTAAGCTATGGAACATACATTTTATACCTCACCCAGTGGGATGTACATTAACCCATGACTTGCTAACTGATGACAGGTGTGGGGCTGGGAAGAGGATGACACGCAGCATCCCCCGGATAATGTGATCATTAATCCAGTCAGACATATAATGCGCAGTCACACAATTCCCTTGTTCGCACTGAAGCGAATTCAAAGAAACTAAGAATAAAATTCATCTGCTTAGCACGAAACCCACCTACAGGCCTCTATTGCGGTCGCTTCTCCTACCTTTAATCTAAACAAAGTCGCTGCCAACAGCTAAACTAAGGAAGCACATATTCTTTAAGGATAAAATATTGCACAAGTTCATGGAGCGTATTAATTCTTCCGCAGCATGGATCATAAAAGTGGGAATGCAAGTTCAATCTAACCCAGAACTTTACGCCCTGTATCTCTTAATAAATAAAAACCAGAACACCCTGTCATCTGTATTTATGGTTGGCCGGGATAGTGCAGTCGGTATGGCGACTGGCTGCTGACTAGACGACTCGGGAATCGAATTTCGGTGGGGGCGAGATTTTCTGCACAAGTCCAGAACGGCCCTTGGTCCCATCCCGCCTCTTGTACAATGGGTACTGGGATTTTTTCCCTGGGATAAAGGGGCCGGAGCGTGGCGCTAAGTACCCACCTCATCTAGCGCTGACGTTAAAGAAAAAATAGAGCTACACCTCTACTCCTCCTCCGGACCTTCATGCCCTTCACCTTCACCATTTACATCAAGTTTAAGTAACAGAACACGAATGTCATTCTCAAACAAGTAAGCTACCACTTGTTATCGTGTTCAATGGTAAAGGCAACATTCTCATTGCACATGCCATGGACGGACATAGGGAGAGTGGAGGTACGGCTCCACATATTCTTAACTTCAGCACTGTGTTAAGCTGAGACGTCGGCCTCACACCCCGGGCGCTCAGTAGGAGGCTGGGTGTGACATACAGCCAGTCTGGACGTTTTGGGGAAGAGAAAATCTCTTGCTCCCCCTGCTTGGCATCGAACCTCGGATGTTCCATCCCAATGCCTAGTCACTACACAGAACACACTATTCCGGCTCCCCTGTTATGTTTCGGGTCTACATCCGAAATACGAATTCATAATTACGTAGTTCCAGGTTATATTAACAATCATAACACAGGACAATTAGCTGAAGTGACAGATTCTGAATTTTACACTTATTGATACTTCTTAAATAACGCAAGTAGAATGCAAAAATAATTATATTATATCCCCTTCTAAGTATTACTTTTAAATACAATAGGTTTTTTGTAATTTTCACGTATAACAATAAAAATAACGCTGCCGCAACAACCAATCACGTCAGACTTGTCGTGAATTCTCCCTGATCCGCTGCTGTAGCTACTCTACAGGAGCGGATCAGGGAGAGACTAAGCTTCTGTAGATGCTCTACAGGAGCTTAGTATCCGACAGAATTCTCATGTAGTCTTATGTTATTTTTCCTTTGCAAGTTTTTTAACTGGGAAGAGGTATTAGTAAGAAACTGGGAGAGTTCTTTTATAAAAATATACTAGCCAACAAGACAACCAATTTTATGGCACGGATCCACTACGAGAAAAAAAAATCGGGATATAAGGCCAAACACGTCCTAACACTCGGCGGTTTATGTGACATTCAAACATCGACATATCGATCGGAGGGGAGAAAAGGAACAAACAGTGATGATCATAACCACCAGCACTTGACATGATGTGCAGACTGTCCACTGTCACGAAATTATCTTTTGCCAGGCACGTCAAAGAACGTCAGTGACGATAAAAGGAATAATGTTTGTACCAAATGAACCAACTGTTTAGACTACGTTTGGACGTCTTGTTTTCGGAAGCACTTAGCAGAAGAAAATGCACTGCAAATTTTGTGGACACAATAATATTATAACCTACATATTATATACCTGATAAAATATTCTACAAATGCCATTCCTTCATCCAGCAAATACTCAAGATAAGTAAACTTAAAAATCTCCATACAGTATTATTTTAACCCCATAATCGAGAACTTTACGTAATGCAATCCAGAACTGACGAAGACAGAATTCCAAACAGCTGTCATACTTCCCTCTCACGATTTATTTGTACGTGACCTTATATTACTACTTAATGTAAAAAAGAAATCTTATTCCTTCATATAGTACTTTACGTCGATAATTTCCTCCCAAGTATTTCGAACACAGTATCATGACCAAGTTGCCCGAAACATGTTGTAAGGTACACTAAAATTCTGAAAAAAATAAAAAGTTTTTGTTGTGACTGACGGACTAATTCATAAGACTTTACGAATACAGACGTGGCTCTAATTAAAAGGCGACAGTTCTTTTGCAAAACGCTGGAATATATCCACCAGATTACTTGGTCTCACACAACAAAAAACAATGATCTTCCATATGTGTTTGAAGGATAAATTTTTAAAATTCACAATGCACAGCTGTGCGGTTCAGAGCACTTAAGACTAGTGAAAACGTAAGGAAGTGCAGAGAGGTTGAGAAGGAGGAAGAGGAGAATGAACAAGACAGGAAATATAATAAGATGGAGAGAAAGTGGAAATTCCAGTAGAAGAAGGAGAAATTAAAGAGAGATAGAAAGACAAGAAGAAATTAAAACAGTACGTGTTCAATGTCCGTGCGATGGAGAATATTTTATACTTAAATGATGATCAACAAATGCACATTCATAAACACGCGACAGAACATATTTATAAATGTGCATTTGTTGGTAATCATATAAGCATAAAATATAACTGTGTTTATGTAGCAGCCAGTGTAAGTGTATATAGAATGGCCATAACAAAAAATGACTTCTTCATAGCTTATACTTAAGGGGGCAAATTAAAGGTAATTTTAGCGGCGAGTGTTTGGTCGGTGACCATTCAAGCAAAGTCTGGTTTAAAAGACACTATCATTTCTGATAATGAAGAAACATTAGAGGGTTTCGTTCAGAATGGGGGAAAATGCCCCACAATAGTGGTTCAACTTGGAAGGGGATCTGTTAAGAGACGGTATTATAGTGTGGAATCGAGGGTGAACACATCCATGCTTGCTTTTTGTGTGTGTGTGCGTGTGTGTGAAAGTGAGAGAGGGTGGTAAATTCAGGGTGTAGATTTAAGGTTACTGTTTCCACACGCGCACGCCCACACAGGCAGACACACCACAGAAAAGAGTGCGAGTTACACCAGCGATAGCGATCTATGCCCGCTCTATGTATTTCCGGCCCTTCATGCGTCACTGCATTACTAGTCCTTATACACAAGTTGCATATTCAACATGAACAGAGGAGCCAATCGTACTTTGCATCAGTGCGACTAAAACACACCTTTGATCAGTGCATGTCAAATTCAGGTTTGCGGACGGTCTTCCTGAAACCCATTAGGATGAACTAACTCCATGGAGCGGTATTATCGTTTACATTACTGAGGGATGAATCATCTGATCTCTACGTCTAGCTGCAACGAACCTTCTTCACTGAACTATGGCAACTAACATAAGTGACGAATGTCGAATTATGTAATTGCGTTCGGTTTTTTAGGAACTTGGTTGCTCTCAGCAGGGCGCCTTCCTGTGAAGACTACAAGCAGTTTAACAAACTTCCCTTCTTTAGAGGAAGAAGAAGGCTTCTGAGATCACCGTCCTGTGATTGTTTGTGTGAGTGTGTTTGTGTGTGTGTGTTGTGTGGGTTGCGTGTGTGTGTGTTCTGTGCGTGTTTGTATTGTGTATGTTTGTGTGTTGTGTTGTGTGTGTTGTGTGTGTGTTGCGTATTTTGTGTGTGTTGTGTGTGTGCGTGTGTTGCGTATATTTGTGTGTGCTGTGCATGTGTGTTGTGTGTGTGTGTGTGTTGTGCGTAAGTTGTGTGCGCGTGAGTTGTGTCTGTGTTGTGTATGTTTGTGTGTGTGTTGTGTATGTGTTGTGTGTGTGTGTGTGTTTTGCGCGTGTGTTGTGTGTGTGTGTGTGTGTGTACGCGCGCAACTAAGTGTGTCTGTGTTGCTCTGTACATGAAAATACGGAAAGAAAATGTAGGTATTAGTATGCGTGTATTTACGTGTGAGTATTTGAATGTTCGTGCATCCGTCTCTGCAGCTCCATTTCCACTCTTGAGTCAAGTTTTACGGCTTTTCACGAAACTACGAATGAATGTCACGCCACTGGGGACTGCCCCAAACATAATGCCTTTAATTTCCTCAAATCATTAATAACAATACAGGGGCTGTGACACAGTGATTTTTCATTTATGATCCTGAAACTGTGTATGGAAAAAGGTCTTCGCTAACTAGGTAACTTTTGTTATGGGTTACTTTTTGCTGTATGTACGATAGTATACACGTCTTGCGAAACATTTTTTTTCGCTTAAGTCGAACAACGATAAATGATGAACCAATGGAGGTATTTTTTTGAGGTTAAACCAGAAACATTTAAAATACCACACATAAACATTTGTGCAAATAAACTGTTACGAAAGAGGCGATGGTGCAAAACTTTGAGTTACATCCGACAATAATATTAATAGTAATAATAATAATAATAATAATAACAACTTCAAGGAAATATGTAAAATAGTAACTCTTATAAGACTTCTAGTACTAGAAATATATACAATACGAACTGTAAATATGAACTGTTCTAGTTGATCCTCTACGTAACAAGGAAAAAACAAACAGTAGTGCAACAAAACTGCACACTATAAAACTACTAAGCTGAAAAGCTCCACTAAGCAGTCTGACTGAAATGTCAACTGTACATCCGTTTTGAATGTTCCCAGCTTTGAACTTGCTATTATTAGCGGCTCTTCGTGGTTTCCCTAAATCTCAAAGCAAAGGGTGTCCCTTTTATCGTGCCTTTGAGCACTGCCGCTGACACAAGTCAAGCCGGCGGATGCAGGAATTCTAGGCGATATAAATGTTGGGCTCGGGGACACCGTAGGACGGACATATGTCACTAGCGGTAAGCCAGGACCCTCTCTCTCCAAATTCAAAAATAGTAAATACCAAGTATTCTCATTTCGTTTGCAGCTATATAAACCCAGAAACTGAAACTTACTAATTAAATAATACAAGAATTAGTCATTATAAATCCTCTCTAGATATTGTTGTATTTCGGCGCTCATTCCAGTGGTTCAGAACGGTTTCAGCTCGTTCAGGTATTGATTCTACTGAGAATGTTTTAAAACATTCAAGTCTTTTTTTCTTCTGCAATTTGTAATTATATTTATTAACTACAACGGAAACAAAAATTTAAGAATCAAGATATATAGAACTATAATTTTGCTTGTTATTTTGTATGGGTGTGAAACTTGGTCGTTGAAATTGCGGGAGGAAAGGAAGCTGAGGGTGTTTGAGAACATGGTGTTGAGGAGAATATTTGGACCTATGAGGGACGAGGTAACGGAGGGAATGGAGGAGATTGCATAACGAGGAGCTAAATGATTTGTACACCTCACCCAATATTGTGCGGGTGATAAAATCGAGAAGAATGAGATAGGCTGGTCATGTGACGCATATGGGTGAGGAGAGGGGGGTGTATAGGGTATTGCTGGGGAAACCGGAGGGAAAGAGACCACTGGGGAGACCTAGGCGTAGATGGTTGGATAATATTAGGATGGATCTCCAGGAGGTGGGATGTGG
>Ga0123352_10000527_pt1 | contig 46354 bp, 36 predicted proteins | sample TergutLab28metaG_FD_89700 | JGI IMG/M metagenome (GOLD analysis project Ga0123352, IMG submission 89700) | Labiotermes labralis P1 segment gut microbial communities from Petit-Saut dam, French Guiana - Lab288 P1 | ecosystem: Host-associated > Arthropoda: Insects > Digestive system > Gut ... | reverse complement strand
CAGACTTAAGCGAGTAATTGATAAAATTACTGTTGATGAAAATGGAAATATGGATATTTATTTAAAATTACTATCGGATATGGAAATTGGCAAAAACGTTCTGATTAGCTACAACTATACATAAAGATGTGACTGAACGCCTTGAAAAAATTAACCCCAATCTTGCCGGCGAAGCAAGGAGAGTGTTAGAAATTAATAAATCCGAAAGACATATTAGAGGCGGCTTAGCAACTAAGGAAAAATATTTGGTGATATCATCTAAAATTGCGCCAAAGAAGATTAAATAAAACATATAGTTAGTTTAAAATAAACTCCTGCGCTTTTCATTGCACAGGAGTTTGTTTTGTAGTAAACTTTAAAATAGAATATATAAGGGGTGATAGCTTTGTTTGAAAACTTTAATGCATTAAAAACCGGCGCGCTTAAAAAAAGCCCTAAAAGAATTGCTGTGGCTTCTGCCGCAGATATACATTCTCTTGAAGCTATACGGGATGCCAAAAAAGAGTTAAATATAAAATACTGGCTTGTAGGCAGCTATGATAAAATTACGGAAATTTCCGAGGAAATTGGCTTTGGCGTAGAGAAGGATGCAATAATTAACACAAACTCCGAAGAGGAAGCCGCAAAGAAAGCTGTAGATCTGATACGTAATGGAGATGCTCAAGTTTTAATGAAAGGTAACTTGCAAACAGGCACTTTATTAAAAGCCGTACTTGATAAAGAAACTGGGATAAGTGCCGGAGGGCTTTTGTCTCATTTAGCTGTGTTAGAGTCCCCTGTTTACCCTAGATTAATGTTTATTACAGACGGCGGCATGAATATCGTACCGGATTTAGCGCAAAAGAAAGCAATAATTGAAAACTCTATTGGTTTCATGAGGTCTCTTGGATATAACAATCCTAATGTAGCGGCTTTAGCTGCTGTGGAGGCGGCAAATGACAAAATGCAGGAAACTCTTGATGCGAAAGCCCTTGCTGAGATGAACAAGAGAGGCGAAATTACAAATTGTATCATTGAGGGTCCTTTGTCCTTTGATTTGGCTGTAAGCCCTGAATCCGCTGCTATAAAAGGCTTTGATTCCAAAATTTCCGGCAAAGTTGATTTGTTTTTAATGCCTAATATATCCACAGGCAATATTACGAGTAAGGCACTGATTTATCTTGGCGGAGCTAAAATGGCAGGGTGTGTGTTGGGTGCAAGTGCCCCTATCATACTTGTTTCCAGAGGGGCAAGTGCTGAAGAGAAACTTCTGTCAATTCTTTTAACTCTTTAGAAAATTGAGACTTATGATGGATAACATTGAAACGAGGGTATTTGCCGGGGCTTTTTTGCGCTATAAAGACAAGGTATCGAAGTGAAGTATAGTATAAAATTTATAAATTATTAAGGAGGATAACTAATATGAAAGTTCTCTTAACAGGGGATGAGGCATTGGCACGCGGTGCTTACGAGGCAGGCGTAACTTTTGCCTCCGCCTATCCCGGTACGCCAAGTACGGAGATTTTACAGAATCTCACTACATACGAAGGGATTTTTGCCGAATGGGCACCTAATGAAAAGGTGGCTTTAGAAGCGGTCATAGGCGCATCTATTGCAGGTGCCAGGGCAGTGGCTTCCATGAAACATGTTGGGGTTAATGTTGCGGCTGACCCTTTATTTACCTTTGCCTACACAGGAGTAAACGGGGGTATGGTGCTGATTTCGGCTGATGAACCGGGGCAGCACTCTTCCCAAAATGAGCAGGATAACCGTTATTATGCCCAGTCCGCTAAAATTCCTATGTTGGAGCCTTCTGACAGCCAGGAATGCATTGATATGATGAAGGCGGCATACGAGATTAGTGAAAAATTTGACACTCCTGTAATGGTACGTATTACAACTCGTATTGCTCATTCAAAAAGCCCTGTGGCTTTAAGTGACCGCATAGAAGTTCCTTTTAAGGAATACCAAAAAGATCCGGCAAAATACCTTATGGTACCTTTAATGTCAGTAAAAAGGCGTGTTATCCTAGAAGAGCGGCTAAAAAGCTTAAAAGATTTTACGGAAAGTACTGAGCTTAATTACATAGAAAAAGGCGGTAAAATTGGGGTTATTGCTTCAGGTATGTGTGTGAATTTTGCCAAAGAAATATTTGGTGATACGGCAACTTATCTGAAGCTGGGCGCTACATACCCTCTGCCGGATAAATTGTTAGACGAGTTTATGAGCCAAGTTGATAAGGTTTATATAATAGAGGAAAACGATCCGTATTTGGAGCATTGGGTACAGCGGTGCGGCTATGAATGCATTGGCAAGGATATTATTCCGCCACTTGGTGAAATGACCCCGGATGTCCTTAGAAAAGCCATCTTTGGGCAGGAGCTTGAAGGGCTTGCCTACGATAAATCCCTTGTGGCACCACGTCCCCCTGTTTTATGTGCGGGATGTCCTCACCGCGGCTTCTTTTATGAGCTTGCGAAGAAAAAGGACACTTTGGTGGCAGGTGATATTGGATGTTATACCTTAGGCTTTGCGCCTCCATTTAATGCAATGGACTATCTTATATGTATGGGAGCCGCATTCAGCGCGGGGCATGGCTCGCAAATTGCCCTTAATGCTGCCGGTAAAGATACCCGTGTTGTAGGGGTTATGGGGGATTCCACTTTCTTCCATATGGGCATACCTGGGCTGATTGAAATTTTATACAACGAAAGCAATACCATTTGCGTTATATTAGATAACCGCACAACAGGTATGACAGGTCATCAGGAGCATCCAGGCACCGGGCGAAATGCTTACCTTAAGCCGGCCCCTGAAATTGATATTGAGGCAGTGGCACGCTCTTTAGGTGCTAAAAATGTTGCCACAGTTGACCCTAATGATATAAAAGCCGTGAGGGAAGTTTTAAACGACGCTTATTCCAAAAATGAGCCATATGTAATAATCACCCGCTGGCCTTGTGTACTTAAGCCTTTGAGTGAAGGGGATTATAAAGAGTACGGACAAGATTTATTTAAGAAAAAATATATGGTAGATACTGAGGATTGCATCGGATGTAAAGCTTGTATACGTGCCGGCTGCCCCCCAATTTCTGTAATGGATAAAAAAGCGAATATTAATACAGAAATGTGTATGGGCTGTGGTGTTTGCGCCCAAATTTGCCCTAAAACGGCTATAAAACTTGTAGAGGAGGGGATGTAAATGAAGGCTACAAAGAGCATATTGCTGGTAGGCGTTGGAGGTCAAGGGACTATTCTTGCCTCGAAAATTCTTTCCCAAGGCTTATTGGAGGCCGGCTATGATGTGAAAATGAGCGAAATACATGGTATGAGCCAAAGAGGCGGCGCGGTTTCCACCCATGTGCGTTATGGTGATAAAGTTTACTCTCCTGTAATTGAAAGGGCTGGTGCGGATATACTTGTTTCTTTCGAGCAGATGGAGGCACTTAGATGGCTTGAGTATTTAAAACCTACAGGGAAAGCTGTGGTAAACAGCCTTGTTTGGAGTCCGATGCCTGTGCTTATTGGTCAGGCAGTTTATTCGGATAAGATATTAGAGGAGATACAAGGAAAAATTGATACAGTTGTTTTAGATGCCTATGGAGAGGCTGTAAAGCTTGGCAATCCCCGCGCTCTTAACATACTCCTGCTTGGTGCCACAGTTAAGCTGATGGGACTTATGGATATTGATTGGATGAGTATTATTGCCGCAAATGTAAGACCGGCTTTTGTGGAAATAAACCAAAAAGCATTTGCGCGCGGCATGAGCCTTGTATAGGAGGATATACATATGTCACATTTAATTCTTGCTATCAATCCAGGTTCTACATCTACAAAGATTGGTTTGTTTAAGGATGAAGAAGTGGTTTTTACCGAAAGCATTGAGCATAAGCGGGAAGAACTTCAGGCTTTTCCAGATTTGCCTGCTCAAAAGCATTTTCGGTTGGACTTTGTGCTTAAAGCCCTTAAAGACCGCGGTTATAAGCCCAGTGACCTTTCAGCAATAGTAGGGCGGGGGGGCTTGCTGCCTCCCATTGAAGCCGGAGGCTATAAGGTTAATGAAAAAATGAAAGATTGGGTTACAAAAGGACTTGGTGGTATTCATGCCTCAAACTTAGGCTCTCTTTTGGCTGATTTGGTAGCACAGGAAGCTGGCTGTGACGCTTATATTTATGATGCGGTCTCTGCCGGAATTTTGCCGGAAATTGCGGCTATAACAGGCTTTCCTGAGATTAATAGAAAGAGTTTATCCCATGTCCTTAACTCTCGTGCCCAATCCATACAGTATGCCAAGAAAATCGGTAAAAATTTCGAGGAGTTAAACTTGATTATTGCCCATTTAGGGGGCGGTGCGTCACTTTCGGCATATGAAAAAGGAAAAATGATAGATTCCGTTGGGGATGATATCGGTCCGTTTTCGCCGGAGCGTGCCGGGGGCGCACCTTTACTGGACTTTGTGGATTTTGCCTTTGAACATGGCTTGCAAAAGAATGAGCTTAAGAGGCGTATCCGCGGCAATGGCGGCATTGTGGCTCATCTTGGCACAACAGATGTACGCATAGTAGAGGAAATGATAAAGGATGGGGATAAAAAAGCTGAGTCAGTGCTTTTAGCTATGTGCTACAATATCTCAAAAGCTATCGGAAGCCTAAGCACCGCCCTCAAAGGCAAAGTTGACGCTGTAATCATCACCGGAGGTATTGCAAAGTCGGAGCTTGTTACCGATTATATTTCCGAGGGAGTGGCATTTTTAGCACCTGTTGTCATTATGCCCGGTGAATACGAGCTTGAAGCCTTAGCCGCCGGATGTTTGCGTATAATTACAGGCGAAGAAGCGGCAAGGGAGTTATAAGCCTATGACGAATATTGATATTAAGAAATTTGTAAGTATGGTGAGAGAGAAACGCCTTATAGAGCGGATTTTAATTTATAACGCGGGACTTTTCATATGGGCTTTAGGTGTAGCCTTTGCTATTAATGCTGAGCTTGGTATATCTCCTATACAGCTTGTGCCTTTTGTTGCCAGTGAAATTTTAGGCATTGATATGGGCATATGTGTTACAATTTTATTTCTGACTTTTATTTTATTACAAATTATCATAATGCGAAAAGAATTTAAATGGATTAATCTTACTCAAATCATTTTTTCTTTTGTATTTGGGTATTTTGTCAGTGCCGCAAGGTTAATAGTAGGGGATTTTAGGATACCTACTTACGCCGGGCAGCTTCTTATGCTGGGGATAGGTATAGTGCTTATCTCCAGCGGTGTTGTCTTTTATATGCAGGCAAAGCTTGTGAATCTGTCCTCGGAAGGGCTTGTGGAAGCAATTGTATACAAGATAGAGGGCAGTGCTTTTCACCGCATAAAAGTTTTGTTTGACTCAGCCCTGGTGGTTATCGGAATTGTTATTTCATTAGCATTTTTTGGCGAGTTGCATGGTGTACGTGAAGGTACTCTTATTTCAGCTATTTTAATAGGGAAATTTATGCCTTTTGCAAGGAAAGGCATTGAGTGGCTTTATAGATTTGCAAAGGGGGCTTTAGCTAACAAAGGAGATATGTGAGGATGAGAAAAGTGTTTTTTAGGAATAAACTGAAATCCACACAAAATAGTAAAGCTAAAGCAACTATTTTGTGTGGATAATTATATAATTTGCAAAATACATCTTCTTCGAATACGCGAAACTCTCAAACTTTTCCAATTTTTCCGAATATTTCCAATCATCAATCATCTAAAGATTTTCAGGGTGATTTTTTTAAATTTTCTATGAGGTTTTGAACCTGTACTTGACAAAACTTCCATATACAAAGCCTCAACATTTTTTGCAAAATTTTTACTGGACATATGAGATATATGGTTATATGCTGAGTTTGATATCCTTTCTCTTTCCTTAGAGCAAAGTAAAGCCTTATATAATACAGAACTAAGTTCCTCATCTTTCTCAAAATAATAACCGGTAAAGCCATTAATAATCACATCTTTGATACTTGGGTCTTTTTTAGCAACTACAACAACTTTAGCAGCCATAGCTTCAATATAAGTAAGACCTTGGGTTTCCGAGGTGCTGGCTGAAACAAACACATCACCTAATTGATAATATTTACCTATCTGGATCCAAGGTTTTGCTCCGGCAAAAATAACAGAATTTTCTATTCCCAAATTTTTGGAAAGCACGGTAAGCTCTGTTCGCTTAGGTCCGTCACCAACAATCAAAAGCTTTGCATTTGGTATTTTCTCAAGAAGAGAAGGCATTTGATTTATAACAATATCCAGACTTTTTTCATGAGCAATACGCCCCACATTTACTATTACAGGGTCTGATAGGTTAATACCTAAGGATAATTTAGTATGTTCAAGCTCCTCTTTTGAGTAATTGTCGCGGCTAAAGGGTTCAAAAACAAGACCTGTAGGGATTATACTTATTGGCTTTACTACACTAATTTCTTCAAGGTAAGCCTTAGCTTTTTCCGCAGGGGCTATTACAGCATTTGATTTATTGCAAAAAATACGGGAATATCTTGCCGCCATTTTAGGAGTGATAAGATGACCATTAGCTATATAATGGACATAATCCTCATACATAGTGTGATATGTGTGAACTGATGGAATTTTATGAATAGTTGAAACGATTTTACCAAATATACCGATTGGAAATTCGGTTTGAGTATGAATAATGTCTAAGTTAAATTTTCGCATTCTAGCCAAAAGTCTGGGAGGATAAATAAAGGTCATTCTATGAGAAGGTAGGAAAGTAAAAGGCATACTTGGTAATCTGTATATGCCGGATTCGTTTTTAGGGGCTTTTGGGTCTGTGGTTGTGAAAATATAAACCTTATGCCCTAAATTAGTAAGCTCATGCTCAAGTATTTTAGTGGAGGTTGCAACACCATTTATTTGAGGAAAATAAGTGTCAGTAAAAAGCCCTATATTCATTACAAATGCCTCCAAATTTACATATCAGGGTTAAGTGCGGAGTATTTAATACTAATATATTCATTAATTTTCCCAAATAATGACTCATTATTTCTAATAATATCAACATTACTTATTTTATTTTGGAGATTTAAAAGACCATCTTTATTTACTGTTTTTTCATATATATCACAAAGTAAAGAATAGGGCAGGAAAAAGAGTGCTTTCATATCAACACAAATATTAAGTATAATTTCCGCATCTTCGTAATTGTCGAGTGCTATAAGCTCTGCTGCCCAGTTTGAAAGGGCGCGGGTATACTGCTCATAATTTTCCTCCCGGGCAGTTATAGTTTCCAAATTGGTTGCTCCGAAAGCTCGTTTAATGTCGATGTTTGTCATAGGGGGGTCGAGGCGCAGCATAGGCAATTCAGCAGCTTTTAAGGCTCGCTCTTGCATTGTGGCAGCTTTGTCAGACTTCTCATCACCTAAATACTCCTTTACAGGCAGCTTACTAATATCGGGAGCATATTTCATATGCTCAGGTATCTCTTGCACGCGAGAAAAATTAGCCTCACGCTCATCAGTCATAAGTTTTTCTTTTTTATTTTTTTGGTTTTTACCGGAACGACCTATAATAAACTTAAACCAAAATGCAAAAATTACAAATAAAGCAAGCCCCATATATCGTGCGACAAAGTCTGGCATAGTACACCTCCATTTTATATAATAGAACCGCGTCCTGCCATCTTTTCGGCATAGAATTTGACAAAAACAGGTTAGCGAAGCGGTCTGATTTCTACATTAATAATGTATGAATTATTATCGTCAAATGCTTAAATAATACTTAATAAATTTTCTGCTTTTGTATTTGAATTAACTATGATATACTTTTAATGGACACATGAATATAAAGAAATTTGGGAGAGTGACTATGAGAAAGCCTAAAAAAGATAAAAAAAGAATTATTGCGGCGGCAATTGCTATATTCCTTGTACTTGTAATGTTATTATCGGTAATCGCTCCATTTGTGTTTGCATTATTTTAATTTACATATATTTCCGGCTTAGGAAAGCTGCTAATTTGTTAAGAAAAAACCTGGAAATGTCGATAAAAACTCAGATAATGCTATTTTGTAAGTTTGTATTGACTTTGGTGTAGAAAAAACATTCAGGCAGGTGATAATCATGGATGATGATAAGATTAAATTTGATGATATGGATGACGATTTAGCCTCTATTCTTAATGATGATGAAATGGCTGAGCTTTTAGAGGGACTTGGCTTGAATGAGGAGAAACAGGTTGAAGATGAGGAAATATTAGGTGAGGCAGAATTAGAGTCTGTTGCAGATGATGCTGTTACAGAAAGTCCTGATACTGATTTTGACGAATTTGATATTGATAATATTAACTTGGAAGACCTTGACTTTGATTTTGGCGATGATGAGGATCTTGATTCTGACGACGCTGCTGTTGCCAGTGAAAAATTGAATGATCTTGACTTTAATTTTAACGAACTTGGCAGTGGTGACAATTTGCAGGACTTTGATTCGGATTTTGATGAAGATGAGATAGAGTTTATAAAGGATGTTTCTGTTTACGATACGGTTGAGCGCGATGATCCGTTTGACAAAGCCCAGGCTTCGGAAAACTCGGACACAGTAAGTGAATACGAACGTTTTGTTAATGGAGCTGATAATTCGCAATCGGATGAAGATGAAAACGATGAAGAGCTTGAAACCGGCAAGAGAAGACTGTTTAAGAAGTTAGGGGCTATTTTACCCTCATTTAAAGGACCTTCCTTTGCGTATGTTTTGATGGTATTTCTTTTACTGACTATTTTAGTAGTTGGCGGTGCAGGCTTTTTAATTTTAAATACAATGCATGCTCTGGCGGCTGGGGAAAATGAGCTTATAAGAAATGTTGAAACCCCGACGGAGCTTGCAAGGCAAGTGGCAAATAATTCAAGTTCGATATTCCTTTCATCCACGCCTGTGCTTTTTAGGATGGATATTATTGAACCTGTTGAAATTGTAGTTAACGAAAAGGTTGCGGAATTTAGATTTAGATACAATGTAGTCTGGGATAGGTATAATATTAAAGTTATAGACAGCAATAATAAGGAATACAGGCTTTTGCCAAGCTCTCTTGTTGAAGATAATTTTGGTAGAAGTCTTAGGTTTGAACCTTTGGATAATGGGATAACAGGGGTAGTGCTTTCTGTTGAAGAGATTTCATCAGGTACTGTACATGAATTTCCTTTCCGTTTTGATGGGCGGCTAAGGAGCATGCCGGTTATTCATATTGGCGGCAGACGTATTTTAGTGGAAAATGATTATTTTACATTAGATATTCAAAATGCTTATTTTTCTAATACTACAACTAATATTACTTTTGGGCTGCATCGCGGAGGCAATGGGAATTTAAGCTTTGATGAGGTACACTTGGATTTAGGCGGGCGCCGATTACCAGCCAGAGACTTAAGATTTCACAGGGTAGATGAGGAAACTACTATATATAATGTTGAATTTCCGGCTGCAAACAGGGTTGAAGGTGCTCTAGGTTTAATCCTTGCAGGTCTTCACTTTCATTATGAGCCGAATATGATAATTAACATCAGGGAGCTTATGCGAAACAGACCTTATACTGAGCAGATGATAATGCTTGGGGAACATACTCTTACACTTGAGAGAATGGGCAGGATGGGACCAATATATGTAGTGGTAGCTCATATTATAGATGCGGACGGTCAAAGAGTTCAAGGAGATTTTGAAACTGTTCTTACTCTAAGGGATTCTTTGGGGAGAATGTATCAAATCGAAGGTGATGTTATCTCAGCACCAATAGGTGCGGATATTTTATTTGACACTCGCAGAATAGCGGATATTGATGAAATAGAAGGACTTACAATACACGAGCTTAGATTAAACAGCGTACAAATCAGACAGGGTGATTTAGCGGCAAATATGGATATTGATACAAGAGTGGCTTACCGCCGTGCCCTAAATGATGAAAGGTTTATCGCAGCAGCGGGGGAATTTCTTAGAGCCGATGGTGCGGAACAGGTTGAGCTTATATTCTATTATTGGTTTGACAGCCAGTTTGTAGCCGAATTTGAAATTTATGCAAGGGGAGAAGTACGGACTTATTTAGTCGCAGGTACCTTTGAAGGTGGAGTGCATATATTCGAGCGGATATTACTGTAAGTTAAAATAATTTATTGAAGACGCCTTAATAAAACCTTAAGAAACTTCAAACTAAGCTGTAGCAAAAAGAAGAAAAAACAAATACAAAACAAACGTTCAGGTCAATGCTTGTACTGCAAATACAAGCATTGGCTTTTTTGTTGCGCTTTTTATAAAAGAAAATTTAGAAATTTAAAAAATTTACAAATTTCGACAAATTAAATTTTAAAGAATTACATAGAATGACAAGCTACTCACAGAAAATTGCGTATAAATAATATTGCCAAAACTCATCCTTTGGGGTAGAATGTGGTTAGTAATGGTTGAAAGTGGTTATTAAGTGGAGCGAAGTGGTGAAATCATGACTTTTGAGACAAAGCTTCTAGGCAAAAATTTTCATAGTCTTGACACAAAAGGCAGACTTATAGTTCCGGCACGGTTTCGCGAAGAGCTTGGATCGTCTTTTGTTGTTGCCATAAGCCTAGATAAGAAATGTATCACTCTCTACCCGCTCTCTGAGTGGAATAAAATGAGGGAAAAATTTGCGAAGATGCCAACTTTCAATAAAAAAGTAGTGATTGCACGAAGGCAATTTTTCTCAAATTCTCATCCATGCGAGACTGATCCACAAGGTCGCTTTCTGATACCCTTGGATTTAAGGGAAGCTGTTGGAATAACCAAAGAGGTCGTAACAGTGGGAATGGAAGATTATATAGAAATATGGAGTAAAGAGAGATGGCAGCTTGAAGGACCTGACACCTACGAAATAGATGATGATATTTTTGACGAATTAAGCGCGTTGGAGTAATGCAGACAATACAACAGGAGGCTGGACATAATGCAATACAATCATATATCTGTTTTGCAGAGCGAAATAATAGATGGCTTAAATATAAAACCGGATGGATATTATGCTGACGGTACTCTGGGCGGCGGCGGGCATAGTCTTATGATAGCAAAAAAGCTATCTCCTGAGGGAAAGCTTATAGCTATAGACCAGGACGAATTTGCCCATACATACTCTAAGGATGCTTTTGGAAGTTTTCCCAATGTTTATTTCATTAAAAATAACTTTTCAAATATCCATTCTATATTGGACGAGTTGTATATAGATAAAATAAGCGGAATGATTTTGGATTTAGGCGTTTCATCTTTTCAACTGGATGATGGGGAGCGGGGATTTTCTTATAACCATGACGCTCTTTTAGATATGAGGATGGATAAAAAGCAAAAGCTTACAGCTTATGAAGTAGTAAATTCATATTCGGAAGATAGGCTTGCAGAGATTATATATAACTATGGAGAGGAAAATTGGGCAAAGCGTATTGCTGAGTTTATAGCGGCGAAAAGGCGCGAGCATCCAATTGAAACCACCTTTCAGCTGGTTAATATAATAAAAAGTGCTATACCTAAAAAAGCGCGGGAAGATGGACCACATCCGGCTAAACGTACATTCCAGAGTATAAGGATTGAAGTTAATAAAGAGCTTGAAGTTTTAGAGCAGGCTATAGCTGATATTATAGACAGACTTGAAGTAAGCGGACGGCTTTGTATTATAACTTTTCATTCTTTAGAAGATCGTATAGTAAAAAACACTTTCAAAAGACTTGAAAATCCTTGTACATGTCCTCCAAGATTGCCATTGTGTGCTTGCAGCAATAAAGCTCAGATAGAAATTATAACTAAAAAGCCAATAACTCCATCTGAAGAGGAGCTTGATAAAAACCATCGTTCAAGAAGTGCCAAGCTAAGGATAGCCGAAAAATTGTAATGAACCAGTACAAGGAGGTATAATCGTGGCAGAACCTCGCCGAAGACAATCATATAACTATTATAATTATGCTAATCATTACAACAACTCATCGTCGGCAGTTGAAATGCTGCCCGAAGAAGTAGTTGTAAAAAGACCTAAAAAATCTCGCCAAAGAGGACGAAAGGTTGTTACTGAAGATGCCAGGGATAAATCCTTAAGACCTTCTATACTTATGTTTTTAGCAATAGGATTTCTTGCAATGGGAGTAAGCGTAAGTCTGTTGGCTATATCTTTTTCAGGCGCACAAAGCAGAGCAAACAGCAGCTTAAGAAGTGAACTTCAAGCGGCGCAGTCGCGGACAGGTGAACTTAGCGCACTTGCCGCCGGAAGCATAGATATGGAAGAAGTTGAGAGGGTTGCAAGATCGCGACTTGGAATGAGCGAGCCTCAAATCCATCAAATAAGATACATAAATATACCAAGGCAAAATTTTATGACAATGCCTTTGGAAACAGTGAATATAGAGGCGGATTATTCCAATTATCAGGCAGCATCAACAGGTTTAATTAACCTTATAAATATCTTTACAGGAGATTGATATATTTATGAGAAGACAAGGAAGCAATGAATCTGAACTTGAAAGACGAAGAAAAAAGAAAGCATCACTGACAAATGAGAAGGAAAGAGGCAATAAAAATAAAAACCGTAATATAAAACTTAACTTTATGGGTTTTTTGATTGTTTCATCACTGGCTTTTCTTTTGGTGCGGATAGCATATATTCAAGTGGTATATGGGGAGGAGTTTACCCAAAGGGCTATATCCCAGCGAATAACAAATAATAGCGGCAGTGAGCGTATAATTACACCTAATAGAGGGACGATACTGGATCGTAACAGAAATTTACAAGCCTTGGCTATAAGTACTACTGTTTATGATATATTCATAGATCCTTATAGAATATTAAATGCAAAAAATGATACAAGCATAAGAGCAGGAAGTGCCGGAGATCCCGAGGAGATATATAGAAGAATCAATAACGCCTTAGGAATCCCAATAGAAGAGCTTCGCGGGATAGTCCTTGGCAATCCTAATAGTCAAGACAGAGTTATTGCAAGGCATGTTGACTTAACAACCAAACAAAGGATGATGGATGAAGGGGCACATCATGTTCACTTTAGGGAGAATACTGTAAGAAATTATCCTGGAGGGGTGCTTGCGGCATCTCTTATAGGATATATACGAGGAGACAGTATTTGGGGTTTGGAAAGAGGGTATAATAGAGAACTGGTTGGTACGCCAGGCAGAGCGTCCAGCGTATTTGATGATAACAACAACCCAACCACAAATATAACCGCAGCCATAGAGGGCTACACTCTTATTACAACAATAGATTTAGCGATACAGCAAGAAGCCCAAAGACTTGTAACCCATTACGGCGGGCTTGTAAAGGCAGCCACTGCAGCACTTATTGTAGCCGACCCTAATACAGGTGAAATTCTTGCTATGGCGGAATACCCTTCTTTTGACTTAAACGACCCTCTTAATGTAGAGCGTATAAATTCTGAACGTATAAGAGACAGAATAATGCAAGAACCTGAAGAAACATGGATAGATAGAATGTTTGAAATAAACCGTAATTTTAGCGTTATTGATACTTATGAACCAGGGTCGGTATTTAAACCTTTGGTCTTTGCTGCCGCATTGGAAACAGGAGTGATAAGCGAAACTGATATATTTTTCTGCGGCGGCGGAAGAGATATAAATGGTACTTTTATCAGATGCTGGTTTAATGGAGACCATGGACCGCAGAACTTTGCACAAGCTTTAGCAAATTCATGTAATCCAGCCGCAATGGAGGTGGCTCACCGTTTAGGTCGTGAAAGGTATTACAATTTTCAAAGGGATTTTGGCATAGGAAGACCGACGGGTATAGACATTCCCGGAGAGCCTAATACAGAAAGATTGGTTCACTCTCTTTCAATGCTTAATCCGGTAGAGCTTGCGGCGGCTTCTATTGGTCAGGGCTTTAATGTAACTTCCATGCAGATGTTATCGTCATTTTCAAGTGTTATAAATGGCGGCAATTTAATGGTTCCTTTTGTTGTATCCCAAGTAGTAGATGGAAATGGTAATATTGTACATGAAAACACACCTACAATATCGCGAAAAGTTATTTCGAGAGAAACTTCAGATTTAATGGCAGCTGCTATGATTGATGCTGTAGAATGGGGCACAGCACGCCGTTCAGCTGTGCCGGGCTATCTAATAGGGGGGAAAACCGGAACAGGGGAGCAAGGGGACAAATCAGATCCAGACAACAATGATGTAGTAGAGACTCTTATAAACTATTTTCCGGCAAACAACCCGCAATTTATCATAATGGCAGTTATAAGCTTACCTGAAATTTATGAACTGGGTAATGCCCAAACCCTTCCAATGGTAAGGGATATGACAAACTTTATAATAGCTAATAGGCAGATTGAAGCCCATGATCGGGAAGCTTTTAATAGAGTTTTAATAGATAATACTATGTATATATCCGACTATGTAGGCAGAAGTATTGCAGAAGTAACAAACAGTCTTAATTTCTTTGGCTTTACCTATGATATATCAGGCAACGGAGATGTAGTGCGTGCTCAATTCCCCTCAGGAAGCACCAGGGTAGACCGGGGCAGTGTAATTCATCTAACAATAGGTATGAGCGGTGATGAGGTACCCCTTACTACAGTGCCTAATGTAGTTGGAATGAGTGCCGAACAGGCAAGAGAAATTGTAAGAAGTGTAAATTTGGTACCTGTTATGGTTGATAATTTAGCCGGTACGCAAAATACAGGATCAGGTGATGGGGCGGAAGAGGAAAGGTCATCTGTGCGAGTAGTAGCAAGTCAGCTGCCAAGTGATGAAATAAGAATTCAGGAATGGACGGAAATTTTAATTTTTGTAGAATAAGAATAAAAGAAAGGCAGAATTATTAAAATGAGTGTTTACTTTATAGCCAATATTCGTGTAAGTGATGAGGAAGAATGTCAAAAATATTTAGAAAATAATGAAAATATTTTTAACAAATGTAATGGAGAATATCTTGTTGTAGATAAGAAACCTGGAGTTTTAACAGAAGAATGGGATTATCCGAGATTAGTGCTTATGAAATTCCCCGATAAAGATTCTCTGTATAAATGGTATGATTCCGATGAATACCCGCCTGTTCTTAAAGACAGGGTAATAGCTGCAGGTCTTGATGCGGCAATGGTTAATTAGCATAGTATTTAGGTTTTTATAATACAATAATATTATCCTAAAATTAGGGGTATTGTATGAAAAACCCAAATATTATTATAAAGAAGAAACTTATAGTTATTTTATTTGCTATAATGATTGCTCTTGCAGGGCTTTGTATCCGTATTTTTTACATACAGTATTTTCAAGCTGAATTTTTGCAATCATTAGCTTTTGAGCAGCAAACCAGAGACAGGCTGATAAAGCCAAACAGAGGAGCTATTTTTGACAGAAATATGGTTGGCATGGCTTTGACGGAAACTGTAGCATCTGTTTCTGTTATAAACAGTCAAATAAGAGAGCCTGAGCGGGTAGCCCGTATTCTTAGTGAAATGCTTGAGCTGGATTATGATTATGTCTTAGAAAAAGTCCAGAGGCGTCTTGCTCTTGAGCGCATTCAAACCAGAGTTGATAGAGATATCGCCAATCAAATAGCGGCATTAAACCTTGCGGGAGTAGTTATTGATGAAGATATAAGGCGGATTTACCCTTATTCAACCCTTGCATCACAAGTAATAGGTTTTGTAGGCAGAGACAATCAAGGTATAATAGGTCTAGAAGCTAAATTTGAAGGGTTTTTACGAGGGGAAAGCGGTAGGATACTCACAGAAACCGATGTTATCGGCCGCGAAGTGGCAGGCGGGCAAAGAGAGCGTGTAGCGCCTATAGATGGCTACAGCATTGTTACCACCATTGATGTTGTTGTGCAGCTATATGCCGAGCAGATTTTAGAAAAAGCCGTAGAGTTTAAAAGTGCCCAGAGAGGCACAATTATTATTATGAACCCTCAAAACGGCGAAATATACGCTATGGCAAACAAGCCGGACTTTAATTTAAATGACCCTTTCAGTATAAATGACGAAGAATTAAGAGGCTCATGGGCTACATTTACAGCAGAGGAGCAAAACCGCCTCCTAAATCAAATGTGGCGCAATTTTAGTATAAATGATACTTATGAGCCTGGCTCAACTTTTAAAATTATAACAAGTGCGGCAGGGTTTGAAGAAGGAATAATAACCCCGGAAACGATGTTCGTATGTACAGGTGCCCATATGGTAGGAGATCGACTGATAAGATGCTGGCGATATCCAAGAAGCCACGGGGCCTTAAACTTTGCGGAAGCTGTACAAAACTCCTGTAATCCGGTTTTTATGATGGTAGCGGAGAAATTAGGCACGGAGATGTTTTTTAACTATTTAGACAGATTTGGAATAGATGACAGAACTGGAATAGACCTTCCGGGAGAGGCTGTCGCTATTATGCACAGCCTTGACAATGTAGGTCCTGTGGAGCTTGCTACTATGAGCTTCGGTCAGTCCTTTCAGATAACTCCGTTGCAGCTTATGCGCTCTGTATCCGCTGTGGTAAACGGCGGTTATATGATAACTCCTCACTTTGTTAAAAAAGCAATAGATAGCGATGGAAATATAGTTGAGCGGTTTGAAAACCCAAGGGGAGAACAAATCATTTCTGCCGAAACCTCTCGCATAATGGCTGAAATATTGGAAGATGTTGTATATGTCGGCACAGGGCACAGGACGTATATACCTGGCTATCGTATAGGGGGCAAAACCGCAACAAGTGAAAAACTGCCAAGGCGGAGCGGTAAATATATCTCCTCATTTTTGACCTTTGCTCCGGCGGAGAACCCTACTGTTATGGCACTTATGCTTGTTGATGAGCCTCAAGGGGTGTATTACGGCGGCGCAGTTGTAGGTCCTTTTATGAGAGAACTGTTAATGAACATCCTTCCTTACTTAGGTGTTGAACCTATGTATAATGACGAAGAATTAGAGCTTCCTTGGGTTAGGGACGCAGTAATACCGGATGTTTTAGGAGTAACCGTTAATGAGGCAAATAGATTGGTGAGAGAAGCTGGGCTTGTACCTCAAGTATTCGGAGACGGTGAAAATGTCAGAGAGCAGTTTCCAAGACCTGGAGAAGCTGTAAACTCAGGTTCCAGAGTTAAGATTTATACGACTTTCTGACGGAATAGAAATATTTAAAATTGGGAATTATTGGTATATGATATATAGGAGGTACTTTAGTGAGGCTTCTTAAAATGCTGGGAGATGTCGAATATACCCTTTTACAGGGTACTGATACAGAGATTAAAAATATCGTAATAGATTCAAGGAAAGTTGAAGCCGGAGATGTTTTTATTTGTATAGAGGGCTTACAGGTAGATGGGCATAATTATATAGATAATGCCCTAAAAGCCGGTGCAGCAGCTATTATAGTCAGTAAAGATGTAGAATTGTCCGGTAATGGAACTATAGCCAAAGTCTCGAATACACGCGCAGCCATGAGTATTATGGCAGGAAATTTATATAACTGGCCCGGCAGAAAGTACCCTCTTATAGGAGTTACGGGTACTAATGGTAAAACCAGCTCCACTTTTTTCTTAGAGTCAGTACTTAAAGAGGCAGGAAAAAAGACAGGGCTGATTGGCACAGTTGCTGCAAGAGTGGGGGATATACCTGTTAAAACTGAGTTTGCCACTTCAACCACTCCTGACCCTATTGAGCTCCAGCAAATTTTTAAAGAAATGCTGGATGATGGTGTTGGGAATGTGGTCATGGAAGTTACCAGCCATGCTTTAGAGTTTCGTAAAATGGAAGGGCTTAGTTTTGCTGTTTCAATATTTACTAATTTAACCAGAGACCACTTGGATTTACACGGTACAATGGAAAATTATGCCCGTGCGAAAGCGCGCTTATTTGAAAAAAGCGATATTTCTATTATCAATATAGATGATGAATATGGTAAGTTTATGGGGGATTATGCGGCAGGAAAAATTGTCACCTACAGTGTAAATAAGCCAAGTGATTTGCAGGCTGTAAATGTGAAATATACAAGCCATGGAATTAGTTTTGCTCTTAAGATAGAAGGGGAGCTTATGGATTTTGAAATCCCTATTCCCGGGAAATTTACAGTATACAATGCCTTAGGAGTAATCGGTGCCGCACTTAACTTAGGTATTTCGCCTAATATTATACAAAAAGCTCTAAAAAAACTTAAAGGTGTCCCCGGAAGGATACAAAGTATTCCAAACGATAAGGGGATAGGTGTTTATGTGGATTACTCACACACACCGGACAGTCTAAAAAACATTTTAATTTCAGTACGGGAGTTTACATCAGGCAAAATTATAACGGTTTTTGGCTGCGGCGGTGACAGAGATAGAGAAAAACGACCTATCATGGGTGAAATAGCAGCTAAGTTATCTGATTTTTCAGTAATAACATCTGACAACCCAAGGAGTGAAGACCCACAGGCTATTGTTGACGAAGTTGAGGCAGGGGTAAGCTCTGTTGCAAAAGACTATATTAAGCTTGTTGATAGGAAAGAGGCAATAATTTACGCTATAAATATGGCAAAAGCCGGGGATTCCGTTGTAATAGCAGGTAAAGGTCATGAAAGTTATCAAATATTTGCTGATAGAACAATCCATTTTGATGATGCCGATGAAGCGGCAAAAGCCTTGAAAGGATTATGATATATGGTCAAATTTTCTTTAAGTGAAGCGGCTAAGGCTGTTTCGGGAACCCTTTGTAATGTGGATGGCACTAAAGATGTAATAAGCGTTACAACCGATTCAAGAAATGTAGGAGAAAACAGCCTTTTTGCAGCTTTAAAAGGCGAATTTTTTGATGGGCATAAATTTGCGAAAGGGGCGGTTAGTGCCGGCTCTGTTTGTGTTTTAAGCCATGAGGATTTAGGCGAACTGCCCCATATAAGAGTTAAAGATACCAAATACGCCCTTTTAGGTCTTGCTAAATGGTATTTAGAGCAGTTTAATGTAACCGTTATCGGTATTACAGGAAGCGCAGGCAAAACTACCACTAAGGATATGGTGGCTGATATACTTTCTAAGAAATTTAATATTGTAAAAACCGAGGGCAATTTTAATAATGAAGTAGGTTTGCCTCTTACAGTGTTTAGAATAGATAAATCCACAGAAATAGCCGTACTTGAAATGGGTATGAACCAATTTGGCGAAATCCACAACCTATCTAAAGTAGGTACCCCTGAAGTATGTATAATGACAAATATAGGTGATGCACATATAGGCAATTTAGGCAGCAGGGAAGGGATTTTAAAAGCTAAATCAGAAATATTTGACTTTGCCGATGAAAAAGCTATAGCTATATTAAACGGCGATGATGTGCTTTTAAATAAAATTTCTCCTAAAGTTGATAAAATTTTGTATTATGGTATGGACAAATCAGCTTTTTGCAGCTTTGAAAAGCTTGAGGATTTAGGGCTTAGAGGCACCTCTTGGCGTATTGCTGTAAACGATGAGAGTTTTACGGTGAAAATCTCTCTTCCGGGGGATTATCTTGCTTATAATGCAGCGGCGGCAATTTGTGCAGGCAAGCATTTTGGTGTAAGCAATCAAGATATAGCTGCAGCATTGGAAAATTTCAAACCTTCTAAAAACCGTATGAATATATTTGAAATAGAAGGTACTAATGTTACTGTTATTAATGATGTATATAACGCAAGCCCACCTTCAATGCGAGCGATGATAGACTCGATTCGACATGAAAATTGTCGGAAAATATGTGTTTTTGGCGATATGCTTGAGCTTGGAGAACAATCTGCCGATTATCATGAAGAGATAGGTAAATATGCCGCTGATGCGAAGATAGATATGCTATTTTTATATGGCGAATTTTCCAAAGACTATGAAAAAGGCTTTAAACAAAAATCAAATCAGAATGTGTTTTGCATAAATGAGCTTGACACCCTTATCTCAAAATTAAAAGTGACTATAAGACCTGAGGACATAGTGTTAATCAAAGCTTCCCGCGGCATGAAATTTGAAAGAATTATAGAGGAACTTAAGAAGTAGCAATGGTGCATAACTAGTTTCAGGTAATTTTTTTATCGCTTTTTGCTTCAACAATTTTTCCAAAAACCGTGGAAAAATCATAGTCGCAAAACATTCGCTTACGATTGTACCGCTCTAAAAAATTGCTTCAACTTAGGTTATGTACTGTTGCCAAATAGTTATGAGGTGTTTAAATGGATTATGATTTGAGAATGGCAATAATAGCCCTTTTAATAGCTTTTTTTGCAAATCTTTTGATTTGTCCTGTCCTCATACCTTTTTTGCATAAGCTAAAATTCGGGCAAAACATAAGAAGTGATGGTCCCCAGACCCATTTGAAAAAGGCTGGAACACCTACTATGGGCGGTCTTGCTATTCTTGTAAGCTTTCTCATATCAACCATTTTCTTTTTAGGGGATAACCCTGAAGCGATACTTTTAATATCCGCAACAATAGGTTTTGGTATAATCGGTTTTTTAGATGATTATCTAAAAATAGTGAAAAAACGCTCTGAGGGGCTTACACCAAAGCAAAAATTTGTATTACAATTTCTTATGAGCGCGGGCTTTCTCTACTTTCTAATGCAGATTGATGACCCTGCTAACAGCTTTAGGGTTTTGACAATCCCATTTGTAAACTTGTCGTGGGATATGGGTATATTATTTTATCCTTTTGCGGCGGTATTTATGGTAGGCTTCGTAAATGCTGTAAATTTAACGGACGGGTTAGACGGGCTTGCAGCAGGTGTAACGGCGATTGTGTGTACATTTTTTATGTTTGGTGCCTGGGCAATTACAAGCTCTATACTGCCCATGACCGGTGCTGCTGTAGGCAGTCTTTTAGGCTTTCTTATATTTAACACTCATCCCGCAAGAGTGTTTATGGGTGATACGGGGTCTTTGGCCCTTGGAGGTTTTGTCGCAGCAGCTGCGCTGATACTTAGGATGCCTCTTTTATTAGTTATAGTCGGCTTTATATATGTGGTTGAGGTTTTATCAGTAACTATTCAGGTTTTTTATTTCAAAGCTACGGGGGGCAAAAGGTTTTTCGAAATGGCACCTCTCCATCATCACTATGAAAAGAAAGGTGTTAGCGAGACTAAAATAGTTATAGTGTTTTATATAATAACAACGATACTTTGTTTGGTAGGATATTTAATAAGCTGGTGGAATTAGGTGATAGTATGAATTTTAAAGGTATGAAAACCCTTGTGTGCGGAATAGCGAGGAGCGGTGTAGCTGCGGCTAATCTTCTTTGCGATGAAGGTGCTATAGTTAGCATTTCTGATATTAAGCCAATGGATAAGCTTAAAGAGGAAATTTCAAATATTAAATATGATATTACGATAATTACAGGTAAAAACCCTGATCTTGATGATACAGTGTTAAAACAAGATATGCTGGTATTAAGCCCTGGAATTCCTACTGGTTTAGCTTATATCGAAAAAGCAAAATCCGCCGGGATTCCTGTTATAGGGGAGTTTGAGCTTGCCTCAAGATTTTGCAAGGCACAAATCCTGGCAATTACAGGCACTAACGGCAAAACCACTACCACATCTATGCTTTACGAAATTATGAAAGCACATAACCCTTTAAGTGAGGTCGTAGGCAATATTGGTACAGCTTTTAGCGAAAGGGTGAAAAATATTAACGAAAAAGCCTTCTGTGTTGCGGAGGTTTCCAGCTTTCAACTTGAGAGTATAGAGAGATTTAAGCCAAAAGTGTCGGCAATCCTGAATTTTTCAGAGGATCATCTTGACAGACACGGCAGTTTTAGAAATTACGTAAATGTAAAGGCACGAATATTTGAAAACCAAGATGAGTCGGACTTTTTAGTGCTAAATTATGATGATATAGAATGCAAAGAGCTTACAAAACGTGCCAAGGCTAAGGTTTTGTATTTTAGCCGTAAGGATTTCAATATAAATGGGGTTTTTCTAAAAGGTGATACCTTTTATTTAAATATAAATGGTGAGGCTAAATACCTTCTTAAGACAGCGGATTTAACGGTTACAGGCACTCATAATTATGAAAACGCAATGGCTGCTATTGCAATGGCTCATGTAATGAATGTGCCTGTAGAAATTATTGTGGCAAGTATAAAAAAGTTTGCAGGGGTTGCACATAGGATGGAATATGTGCGAACCTTAAATGGTGTAGTGTATTACAATGACTCTAAAGGCACTAATATTGAATCTGCTATAAAAGCCATAGAGGCAATAGATAAACCTATATTTTTAATCGGCGGCGGCTGTGATAAAGGCGCGGATTTTAGCCTTTGGGTAAAGTCTTTTGAAAGCAAAGTAAAAAAGCTTTATATAATAGGCGCAGTTTCGGATATTTTAGAAGAAGCTTGTCAAAAGCAGGGGTTTTATAATTACGAAAAGATAAAAACCTTTGAAGAAGCGGTTAAAAAAGCTTCCACTGAAACTAAAAGCGGTGAAGTGGTACTGCTTTCACCGGCTTGTGCAAGTTGGGATATGTTTGAAAGTTATGAACATCGCGGAGACCTGTTTAAGAAAATAGTGAATGAGTTGAAATGATTGAAGCAAAAAGTGTGGGAGAGGATTTTTTATGAGACCCAATCGAATTAGACATCTTGAGACTGTACCCAGTAACGGGAGAGATAGAGGCAGAGACAGCAATAATAGAAATGAATCTCAGACTCTTATACCTGCCAATGTTCGCAGGGTTGCACTTGTTAATATAGATTATACTCTTCTTATAACTATGATACTTTTGGTAGCTATAGGCATTATTATGGTTTATAGCGCAAGTTACTATGTTGCGGCTACCAGCCCAAGGTTTGGTCAGAATATGTTTGCCCTTGTAAGAAGTCAGATAGGGGCAGCCCTTGTTGGTTTTGCGGCTTTGATAGTAATGGTGAACTTTGTTAATTATAAACTTTTGCAAAGGCTTTCATTATTAGCTTATTTAGGGGCAATTGTACTTTTAGTACTTACGGTATTTATTGGTGACGATGCAGGGGGAGCTCAAAGATGGCTTACTATTCCCGGTGTTGTACGTTTTCAGCCTTCCGAGTTTGCAAAAATTGCACTTATTATGCTTATATCAGATATGATTGCCAAAAATAAAAACTGGGCTGATAAAATACCCGGTATTGCTATTTTAGGGGCGATAATAGGCATTATGGTTGTACTGATAGGGCGCGGAACAAATAATATGAGTTCGGCCGTTATTATAGCTATAATAGGTTTTGGAATTATATTTGCGGCAAGTGCAAGAACCTGGCTGTTTATTATTGGTGGAATAGGTGCAAGTGCGGTAGTTGGGTTTATTTTAGCGACAGGTGCCGGATTTAGAGCCGGAAGATTTGATGCCTGGTTAGACCCTTTTGCCGATCCTACAGGCACAGGTTTTCAGATTATTCAATCTCTTTATGCTATAGGCTCAGGGGGAATGTTTGGGCTTGGACTTGGGCAAAGCAGGCAGAAGCTTGGCTTTATCCCTGAGGCCCATAACGATATTATTTTTTCAGTAATTGCGGAAGAGCTGGGCTTTGTAGGGGCTTTTTTAGTTTTATTTCTATTTGGCGTTTATCTTTGGCGGGCTATTAAGATAGCACTTAATGCCCAAGATATGTTTGGATGTCTTCTGGCTACAGGCTGTGCGCTAATGGTGGGCAGTCAGGCGATTATTAATATTGCTGTTGTGACTAACTCTATTCCAAATACAGGCGTTCCACTGCCGTTTATAAGCCATGGCGGCACATCACTTTTGGTTATGATGATTGCTACAGGTATACTTCTAAATATTTCCAGATATCAAAGCAGGAACTAGGGGGGATAATCATACTGAGGTGATATTGTGGCAAAAGCAGGTATGAGAAGACCAAATCCGGAGGAACCCCACGGAACTGAAAGTAATAAGAAAACTCATTTTAAGAAAAATGACGAACCTCCTGTAAATGAGATACAGGGCAAGGCAAAGGCAGGGCATAAAAAGGCGAATCCAACAGGATAGACATAGGAATAAATTTTGTGATAGAAAACGGTGGAGTGTCATACTACGCTGTTTTTTATTATTTTTTATCCGAATACTCAAATGCATTAGCAAAATTAGTGAGAAAATGCATTACAATCACTATGATAAGTGAACCGCTGACAATATAAATTGAAGCTAAAAACGCTCCCATCAAAGTAGTAATTATTAAACCTTTCGTTCCTTGATAAAAATGCCCCATACCAAATAAGATAACTGCAATCATAAATACTAAATAGACTGATATATTTGGGAATATGCTTGCAATCAGATAAAGAAAAACCCCTCTAAAAATTATTTCCTCACATATCCCTGTCGTTAAAGAAACTCCAAACCACCATCTTTTTTCCTTTTTAGTCCTTGGGGTCATCAGTCTGGAATCTACTAAATCATAATAGTCACTACCATTTGCTTTGTTAAGCAAAATTTTATTACGACGCTGCCTGTGTTTTGCGCTGACTAAAAAAGCGGTTATCCTATATAAACAAAAAGCTGTCCATAAAAATGCCAGAACAAGTATGACAAGAGTGATTGCCGCATTTTGATTAAAGGAAAGTGATGTAAAACCAATATCGGCAAAGGTTATATCAGAAAATGCCACAACCCCAAATAGCGCGATAACAGGAATCCACATAGAAAATGTGATTGCCGCATAGTGCTGCACTCGTGCCTTTTCGTCAATATTGGCTTTTAATTGTTTTTTTGTCTGCTTAACGCCTAAGACAGCCCCAACTGTAAAGAAAATTACAAGTGAAACCAGTAAAATGATATGAAGCATTTATTTGCTGCCTCCTGTTAATTATAGTCATCTGTGTTGACTAAAAGCCCCCAAAAGCCAAAGCTTCCAGGGGCTTCTAAATTTACTCAAAGCCTAATAATTCTCGCTCACAAACCTCTCAAACCTATCCATACCTTTTTTAATATCATCCATAGAAATTGCATAGGATAAACGAATATGGTTAGGCGCGCCAAAGTCAGCACAAGGCACAACTACGGTGTCATAGCTGGTTAAAAGCACACTGCCAACATCAGCGGCGCTTTTTATAGCCGTACCCTTAACTTCCTTACCATAAAGCCCTGAAACATCTATATACAAATAGAAAGCTCCATCAGGTCTGTTAAAACTTATATGAGGTATTTTTGCAGCTCTATCACAAATATAATCTCTGCGTTTTTCAAATTCCACGCACATATTTTTAACACTAGTTTGATCGCTGTTTAAAGCAACGATTGCAGCCATTTGAGTAATACTATTAGGGTTTGAAGTCATATGACTTTGTATATTACTCATTATATCGGCAATTTCCTTAACAGCCGCGGCGTAGCCAAGTCTCCAGCCTGTCATAGCATAGCCTTTGGAGAAGCCGTTGATTACAATAGTTCTCTTAAATATTTCCTCATTAAAGTTTGCGATGCTTACATGCTTAACACCGCTATATACTAACTCCTCGTATATTTCGTCAGCTACCACGAAAATATCCTTTTCTACGATAAAGTCAGCAATTTCTTTAAGCTCCGCCTCAGAATACACAGCACCCGTAGGGTTATTTGGAGAATTTAAGATAAGGGCTTTGGTTTTGCTTGTATAAACAGACTCAAGTTCTTTTCTTGTAATTTTATAGCCGTTAGCCGAGCTTGATTCGATTACGACAGGCTTGCCGCCGGCGATATGTACCATTTCAGGATAACTAAGCCAGAAAGGCGCAGGGACAATAACTTCCTCCCCTTCGTTTAAAATAGCCATAAAAGCATTTGTAAGAGAATGCTTAGCCCCATTGGAAACTACTATTTGTGCCGGTTCGTAAGTAAGTCCATTATCCCTTTTAAGTTTGTCACAAATGGCTTTTCTTAGCTCAAGTGTACCTGAAGAAGGAGTGTACCTTGTAAATCCGATATTGATTGCCCTAATTGCTTCGTCCCTAATATGTTCAGGCGTGTCAAAATCAGGCTCACCTGCGGTAAAAGCTGCAAGGTCAATGCCCTCGGAGGCCATTTTTTTGGCCTTAGCAGTAATTGCTAAAGTTGACGATTCCTTAACTTGAAGCCCTCTTTTCGATAATTTCATTTTACCACTCTTCCTTATAATAATATTTGTCGAGCTTTTCGACATTTTAAAGCAGTTTTACTTGTACACAGTATACAACAAATATAGACAATAAACAATATCAATAAGCAAGATTATTGATAAAGGTTAAAATTGGTGTTATAATCGTATTAATATTAACTTGTGGGGTTTTTAAGTGGACTTTAAAAAGAAATTTGACCAGCCGCTGCCAATAATAAATAAGGATATAGATAAGCTTTATTTTGAGAGCCCGGGAAGCTTCAGAGGGCAGTTAACTGTCAAAAATGATGGTGGAGGGGTAATAGCCGGAAGGGTAATGTCCAATTCAAGTGCTATAACCTTTGACCCGGAAGAGTTTTCAGGCAATGACAGCGAAATTTTGTTTCATATAGATACAAGTATGTATAATATAGGGGATATATTAAAAACCAGTGCAGTTATGATTACTAATGGTGGAGAACATATTGTAGAATTTGATATAAAAATAGTGCCCCCTGCAATAGAAACTAAGGAAGGTACTAAAATAGTAAGCCTTAATGGCTTTTTTGAATATGCAAATGAGCAGCCGGCTAAGGCAAGCCAGTTGTTTCGTTCTCATGAATTTAGTATATGGCTCCATTCGACAGGTTATGAATATATGGATTTTTATGAGCGGATGTTAAAGGATTTGGAGCGGGAGCGGGCTGTTTTTAATTTTCTTACATTTAACGGATATAAGAAAAAGAGCATTATTGCTTTTAAAAATCCGCAAATGGTAATTAAAATAGCACCTTATATGGATGTGTATAAAGGCAGTATAAACATTGTAAAACATGGTATAGGATATGTTGATGAGCAGATATTTATTAAAAACAATGTCATTAACGATGGCGGGTTACAGCTCGAATATGACAGACTTATAGATTCATATTTCAATGAGAATGGGGAGGCACAAATAAATTTTTTAATAGAGACTGATAAGTTAAAAGCAAAAAGAAACACAGTGATTATTTCCATAGAGGAAGAAAAGATGGAATTAATTGTCCAAAAATTGGATATCATTGAAGTTAGCTTGGAAAAAGAATTTTTGCAGTTGAAAGAAAGTTCTTACATCCGTATAAAAAACAATTGTAATTCACCAATTAGTGTTGATATATCTCCAAAAGACGGCTTTGTAAAACTTGAAAACAATAAATTTGACATTAAAGAGCGTGCCAAAATACCTTTCCGGATTGAATTAAGCACCATGCACACGGCTCAATACACATTGGTTAGGCAGCCGGAAGTCACAACAGAGATTTCTGTAAATGCAGAATTTAATAATAATTTATTTACGAAAAAGTTAAATTTAATAATAGGCTGGTTTTAATGACACAAAACGACTATTACGAAAAAAAACCGACAAAATTCAACTCCTGCAAAAATTATATGTATCTCTCTCTAAAGGCTTATAAATGCTATAAATTATCAGGAGAGCAGAGAGAACTTTTACATGCTGCTGAAATAGCCAAGGAAGGGTCTAAATTCTATCCCTCTTGCATACAGCTTTTTTTGCTATGTGCATTTTTCAACACAGAACTTGGTGATACAGAAGATGCTAAAAATATTATAGACAGGGTTAAACCTTACTTAAACTATTATAAAAACAATAATACTGATGTATATATTGCTTATATATATTTAAGCGCATTATATGATATAAAGACAGACGCCAATAACCTTGTATCTAAGCAAATTAAGCTGTTGGAAAAGCAGCATTGTGCTTTTTCGAAGCTTCTTTTAGGGCATATATACTATGAGGTGGGTAATTATCCTTTAAGCATTAAATTTCTTGAAGAAAGTTGTAAAAAAGGAGGACGCTCGTTTTTTCTTTACTTACTTTACAGTAAAATTTGCGGTAAAGCCAATGATAGTGACAAGGGGATTCTATTTTTACCATTTATCAAATGGGGTTTAAAAGAAGGGCTTATAGATACCGGATTTATTGAAGAATGTGAGGATTTAATTAAAAAGATTTTTTCAAATCAAGTAGAAGCTTTTAAAGCACTATATGAAAGCACTGGCTCTGAACTTCTGCTTCGCTTGATTTGCGAAGGGCAAGTGGCAGAGGGGGATATATCAAAAGAATCATATAAATACTATAAGGAAGCGGAAAATAGACAGTTATATATAGACGGTGTTCCCAGTATTATTATAAAATGTGCATGTATCCATGAGTATGAAGATATAGTTTCCCATACTATGCGTTCATTTCTTAAAAACAATCAAATGGATGAAGAAACTTTGCCATTCGTACTCCACCTAATACTTACAAACCCTAATTTTGATGGGTTTATTGAGGAATTTGGGCTAAAGGATTTAATACTCAAAGCCTCTGAGTGGGCTATTGAAAACTCCCTTAACGGGCGCATTTATAATAGTATATATAGATATTGTTTGGAGAATTTTACTGAGTCATCGGATAAAATTGCATCATTGATTTATAAAGACTTATTTATTGCAAATATCTATGTAGATGATGTGGATACAGGGCTTTTATATGTCCATGAAGATGAGCTTCTGAATATGAAGGTCTATGAATTTGAAGGAAATTTTAAACAAATCCGGACTGTTGCTGGAAATTTAAGGATTGATATAATAGACAAAAATACAGGCAGGATTGCAGATGTATCATATACAATAAAAAAACAGGTTGAAAATGCAGATGCCAGGCTGTACAAATATTATATTAACCGAGGGTATAATGAGCCTGCTCTGTACATAGCCCTTTCGAGTTTTTATATAAAAATGGGGGAGCCGTCGGAGGAATATATTGAAATTTTACAAAAAACTCTTGAAAGAAGAATATTGTCTCAAAATTACCGTATGCAGGTTGGAGGAGAGCTTGGGAATACCCTTTATGCGCTAAATCGCCAAGACAAGGCCCTTGAGTACTTTAATAGAGTTGATGAAAACAGGCTGGATCCAAAATATATTGAAACTATGTTAATAGCCTTTGTAAATGCTTTTGATTTTAAAAAGGTTATAGCCCTTATTATCAAAAAGAGGGAGTATATAAGCGATAGGACGCTTCTTTGGGCTATTAAAGAGCTTTTAGCGGACTATAGGAACAATAACTCTCACAAACTTATAGCCGATGCGGCTTATGAGCTTTTAATAAAAAATTGGTATGATGTAAGGCTTTTGGATGTAGTGGGCAAATATTATGCAGGCAGTAACGAAGATTGGTATGTACTTAGAGACTCCTTGGCTAAGATAGACTTATATAACCTCGCTCTGGATAAAAAAATACTGGAGAATAGTTTAGTTATTAGAGACTTTAGTGAGGCTTCTCAGATTGTATTTAATAGATTATATCAAAACGACAAGGAAAAAGAGCTTACAAGTGATTATATTTACTATGCTTGTTATGAGATAATTGCAGAGGGTAAAAAACCTTCCTATGAGTTTATTTTGAATTTGGAAAACCACTTTGAGCTTAGTTGCAGCGATATTGATATTGATATTGATATTGATGAGAGGGTTTTTGCTTATGCTCTTTCTACGACTTATTTGAAGTTTTCTATAAAGACATTCAAATCTCATGAAATATTGCAAAAAAGCATCAATTTTATGGAGACGGATGGTATATTGTTGCCTGAATTTAAGGATGCAAAAGATATTAATGCTGCTTATATTGAAAAAAATTGGCCTTTTTACTATAAAGCTATACCCTCGGATAAGGTGTTTTTATATTATAAAATAGATGAGGCGGCTGAGTATAATAAAAAGCCGATGAATCATCTTTTTTTCGGCATATTTTATACTGTAATTCCAATATTCTATAATGAAAAGGTTGAATATTATATCTGTAGAGAAACAGAGGCGGAGACTTTTGAAACAGAGACAATGGTTATTTTCAATAATTGCGAAAATATAAAAATACAGCCGGATGATATGTTTTTTGATATAAACAATGCGCTTATCTATGAAAAAATGTTTAAACATACAGAGGTTGAGAAAATTATTTTAAAGATTATTGGTAAAGCACCTGAGGTTAAAGGACAGCTTATATAAGGGGGTATAGGGCAAATGGCGAATTTAAGTCTGGATATGGAGCGGGGATTGCTTTTAGGGATTGATTTTGGCACAACAAATTCCGTTGTAAGTATATACAATTTTGAGGAAGGTAATGCTATAACCATACCTATTGATGGTAGTAATATTTTACCCACGGTTATTCAGTTTGAACAAGATAAAGAGGATGAGGATAAGCTTTCCAAAGTTTTTGGTCTTGAAGCTAAGGGTGGTGCCATAATATATCCTGAAAGTACGATTTTAGGAGTTAAAAGGCTTTTAGGTTTAGATGAAAAGGTAGCTGTTTATGTAGATGAAAAAGAGTACTTATTTTTACCTGAGCAAATTGCAGGAGAAATTATAGGGTATTTAAAGCAAAAAGCAGATGAATACGTGAGAGAAGAGCTTAATATAGAAAGTGAGTTTTCGGGATGTGTAATAACTGTCCCTGCAAATTCTACTGATAAACAGAAGCAAATGACAAAAAAAGCAGCTATTTTTGGCGGGTTTGATGAAGATAGCGTGTTTTTACGACTGGAGCCGGCAGCAGCAGCAATTAGTTATGCTGTTAATGAAGTAGATGATAAAACCGTGTTGGTTTATGATTTTGGAGGCGGTACTTTTGACGCTTGCATACTCGCCGTACAAATTACAGGTGAGGGTGAACCTGCCATATCAATATTAAGTACCTACGGCGATAATAGTTTAGGCGGCAACGATGTGGATGTAATAGCTGCTGATATGATATATGAAGAGTTTAAAAGCCTTACAGAGGGCGCAATAGATCTTTTTGATGAAAATGCAGACGACGGCATCTCAAAGCGTCAGAAAAAAATAGCTGTTGCACGTCTTATGCAAATTGCAACTCAGACTAAAGAGCGGTTTTCTCATTCACAAACTGCAAAAGTGGTGTTAGCTCCATTTGTTCGGGAACCTAAAATCGTAAATATTAACATGGAAATTACCAGAGAGGAATTTTTAAATCATAAAAGAGTTAATAAGCTTTGGGACAGTGATGAGGTTTTTGAGAAATTTAAAGGGAAATCCGTAAATGATATAATAGATATGACTATAGATTGTGTGGATAAATGTTTAAAAGCTGCGAAACTTGAGCCTGGGGATGTTAATGAAGTTTTTACTGTTGGAGGCAGCTCCTCATTATGCAATGTGTCAGAGCGGCTTATAGGAAAATTTGGTAAAGAGCCTTATAAGGCTAAAGTGAGTCCGGCACTTAGTATTTCTCAAGGGGCGGCTCATTATTGTAATATGATTATGATGCCTGCTGTAAAGGGCCCTAAGGTTTCTGAGCGGACTATTCATCCATTAGGGCTTGAAATTGCCGGGCGCAGATTTTTAACTGTGGTGGAGGCAGGGATGGATATACCCGTAGAAGGGCTTGAGGTGGAAGCACCGGAGCTTCTTATGACAAATTTCGACAATGTATCGAGTATGGCTATAGTTGTATATGAGGATACTCAGTGGGTGGATGGTGAGCTGAAATATGTAAACGAAAATGGCATGAAACGCCTTGCGGGAACATCTCTTCGAGGGATACCCCAAGCTCCCAAGGGGCAAGAGAAAGTTAGGGTTATATTTAGTGTAGGACAGGATAATATTTTGAAGGTAAGTGCCAAATCCATAAGTGATTTGGGAGCGGGTACTCGTTTAATGGTTGATGATCTTTACACTCAGGCATAAAGCAAAACTAAGGAGCGGTCATGTCTAAATACGAGATAGAAAGTAATAAAGCTGAATATAAAAAGCCTGAGCAAGCTTTAACACTTATGGAAAAACATAATAAGGTTTATTTAAGATGCTTAAGATTTGTAAGTACAACGGCTTCTATTGCGCTTCGTCTTTTAGTGGAAGCTTCTTTTAACGAGCTCTATACAAGCTCTTTTAGTGGTACCAGGTTTTATATGCAAGGAGGATACCTTGAGAGTTATTACTCAAAGGTTATGGATGGATACAGCAATATATTAAATTATTATAATTTACATGAATCAGATATAGATCCTCATGAAAAAGCTACTCTTGCAAGTATAAGGACTATTTTTTACACAAGGCTTTCCGAATATAAAAATATATTGCCGGATTCATCTAATTTTGAGGCGCGTGAAGTCAGTAATGCTTATTTACAAAGCTTTTCTGAAAAAATTCGTGAAATAATGCTTGTAAAGTTCAACAATACTTTGAAAGAAATCCAAAACAACTATACAGCTAATATGTGGAATATAACGGAGGTTAGCTCAAAAGATATTACAGAGGATGTAAAAAGCGATATAATACGTGAATTTTCAGAGGATTTTTTTAATATTTACAAGGAATTTTCCTCTCATGCAAAGGTTCTTGATGAAAAAGCTAAAGATGTAGTTTTGCTGAATTTTGAGCGTATAAAACAAGAATATAATATATTAAAAGCAATTGTAAGAGTTCAAGCTCCAAAGTTTGAAACACAAGGCAAAGACTATGGACCGGTAAATAGAATTTTGGAAATGATACAAAGCGAATATGAGCGTTTAGGCTACGATATTGATCATACTGAGAAGTTATACAATCAGGCAATGCAGGAAATATATGCGTCAGGCGGCGATTTTTACAGGTTTATTGATAGCATTTTAGTGTGTATAAACTCAAAAGATGATCTTATCCAAAATATGGACAAGTTTTTATGCGAATATGTATTTATTTTAGATGAATACGATGAGGAAGTTAAAGCGTATTGGAGAGATGAATTTAATGAAAATCCCGATATGCTGAAACCTCATGATACTTTGCGTACGGAGGCTTTATTCAGCGGTATTATGAAAGAGTTTGATACAGTTTATAGAAGTATAAGTGAAAATATGGAAGACTGCAAAGATGACACCGGCATATATCAAATAATTTCGGGGATTTATGAAACAATTGCTGTTAAACAGGGCAGTATGAATGAAATGTTTGAAGAATATTTAGAGAACTTGAAGCCGTTTCTTGGCAAGGAGTCATATCAAGGATATGATTTTGAGCAAAATATTGAAAAAGCCCTGGAAGAGTATAAGCTTAACTTTAATGATTTTTTTGATAATGAAGGATGTGCAAAATTAATAGATGATTTTTACAAATCTCAAATGGAAAATGCAAAAGAAAGAAATTTAATTTCAATAGAAAAATCATGGGAGTCAGAGAGCGGCAATATTGAAAAAGCAGGCAATAAGTTTAAAAAAGAGTGCTTGTTTTTTGAAATAATTACATTTGAAGAAATAATAAGCTATAGTGTTTTAAAGCTTAAAGACAGTGAAAATGAAATAGCTCTTAAATGCTCAAAAATCATAGAAGATGCGGCAATAAATATAAAAAAACTGATTATGGAGTACGGCATTGAAGTTATTGAGCCAAGCTTAGGTGAAATATTTAACGGACGGTTACATGAGGTTATTATGGCTAAAGAAGAAGACGGCTTTGTCCGGGGTGAGATAACTAAAGTTGTAAGCAATGGATACAGAGAAGGGGATGTAATTTTTGCGCGTGCCAATGTTATTTGTGCAAAATGAAAAACAAAAGAGGTAATATAATGAATTTAAAGGCAAATCTTTTAAATATATTAAAGAATAAGGAGATTTCCGAGTCTCAATTTATACTTGGTATAGATTTGGGAGACTTTGCCTCGAGCATTTGTTATTACGATGTTTCGCGCAAAGCTCCGGAAATAATAGATGTTTCAGGAGGGTACGGTCGTGCTAATATGCCTACAGCTCTCCAATATACAACAAATTCTAAAGAGTGGATATTCGGAGAAAACGCTATTTTAAATGACCCGTCAGGAGAAGATGTATCTCTTTCTAATGTTTTGAGTAAGCTTGGCAGTAATTTTCACATAAAAATAGGGGATGAGCTTAAATCAGGTACATATATACTGGCAAGGTATATAGAGGAACTGGTTAAAAATCTTAAAAATATAAACCCTAAGGCTGAAATAGCAGGTATTATTGTTTCTGTATCTGACTATATAGCAGATGCAGCATTGCAGGAGTTATCCGAAGCCTTTGAGCAGGCGGGCTGCTCAGAAAAGGTTATAGATTTTGTTTCTCATAGAGAATGTGCCCTTGCCTTTCATTTTTATACCAGAAAAGCGGATAAAGAAAATTTGCTTTTAGTGGATTTTGGCGGGCGGGAACTTCGAGCCGGGATTTATGAGATAAACAGCGGTAAAAACTCTGTACCGGCTAATATACTGTCATATTTTTATGATGATAAACTTAGTGTGGGGGCAGTTGATAAGAGTATAAAAGATAAGTTTATCAAGATATATAACGAAGGGGCAGATAAAGCAGCACAAGATATATTATCTCAGATAGATATATTTTTTTACCAAAATAAGGATGCTTTGTTTCAACGCCATATTCCTAAAAAGGGTATGAGAATTTATTATAATTTTGTCCATCCGCCCCTAGAGTACATATTTACCAAAGAAGATGCAAATGAAATTGTCACACCTTTTAAATTGGGGGTTAAGAGTTTTTTTGCTGATTTATTTAAAAGAGCTGGGAGCGGTGTCGAATTTGGTGATATAACCACACTCTTATGTACCGGAGGTGGTTTTGAAATGCTTTGGGTGAGAGAGCTTATGGAGGACTTGTTTCCGGATAGTAATATTTTCATACACAAAAACCCTAAAGCTGTAAATGCACATGGTGCGGCAATAATAGCTGCCGCAAAACTTGGGCTGGAAACAGGAAAATCTATTGAGATTGAAGATAGGCTTCAAATTAAGAAAGATATTGGCATTATAATAGAAACATATGGGGAAAAGAAGTTTTTACCTGTAATTGAGAGAGGCAGTTTCTGGTGGCAGGGTGTAAAGACTTTAAAGCTAACAGCAAGAGATGTTAAAGGTGGAGAGTTTAAAATAAAAATCCATGAGAGAGACGATACAGGCTATATGACAGAAATAGGCAGCGTTTCACTAGGTGATTTACCTTCTTTTTCGGATATTAGGCAAATTTCTCTCGAGTTTTCCCATGTGGAGCCTAAAATATTAAAAGTTCGTATAGAAGATAAAGGCTTTGGGGAATTTTTACATACAAGCGGGGCGAGTGGAGAGGTGCGGATTAAAGTCAGCCAGGCTGGAGGTGCATCTTAGGTGAATTGGGAGTATTACAAACAAGTAATTAAAGAAAAAGGTAAGCTGCCTGAAAATTATTATATTCTTGGGATTGATTTGGGTACGACTAATTCTGTTATAAGTTATTGGAATATGCAGAGTGGGAGAGCGGAGCCTATAGATATATCAGGTGGGTTTGGGAAAATTCCAATGCCTTCTGTAGTGCAATTTAGACCTGATAACAAGGAGTGGATAATAGGGGAGGAAGCTTACCGCTCCATGAAAATATATCCTGAAAATACTATTCGCAGTATAAAACGTAAAATAGGGACAGATGAAAAGATTATTATAGATGGTAAAAGCTATTTGCCGGAGGATATATCAGCTAAAATAATTAAGGAGCTTGTATCATTTGTTTACGATTTAAACCCTAAGGCAGAGATTGCTGCTCTTGTAGTCAGTGTCCCTTATGATTTTGATGACGGGGCGAAAAAAGCTACAATGAAAGCTTGTGAAATTGCAGGGTTTAAAGATAAGCTGATTTGCCTTATTGAGGAGCCTAAGGCAGCCGCCCTTGCCTATAATTACAGGCATAATATCGAATACGGTGAGAAACTGATGGTTTTTGACTTTGGCGGCGGCACACTTGATATAACTGTATTTCATGTAATTGAAAAAGATGATAGGCATATAAAAATGAAAGTTATATCCGAAGGGGGCGAAGCCTACCACGGCGGTGATAATATTGATGAGAGTATTCTCTGTAAATGTTATGAGCTTATTTATGAGAAAATTGGGAGCTCTAAAGATAATATCAGCTTAGAAAATCAAGCTGAGTTAATTTTGAGAAGCAGGGAGGCTAAAGAGCGGCTTTCAGGGGTAAAATCCTTTAGAATACCTTTTACATTCTGTATACCTCCTTTTGTAAGCTCCTTAAGCCGTGAAGATTTTGAAGAGCTTATAGCCGATTTTATAGATAAAACAACCAGGCTTGTTCAAAAAACCCTTAGGGAAGCTTATGAAGGTGCGATTGTTTCGCAAGATATAAGCAAAGTCCTTTTAGAAGGCGGCTCATCTCAAATGCCTTGGGTTAAGGAAATGCTTAAGAACATATTTAATGACGAAGAAAAAATTTATACATCTGAGCGGCCGGCTCTTGATATTTCTTTAGGCGCATCTTATTATGCAGCTATGAAAATGGGTATTTTAACTGAGTCTGAAATGGAAACACTAGTGCCTAAGGTGGAATTTGAGGCAACTGTTGCCCATGATATAGGTCTTGAAATAATTTCGGGAGGCAAAAAGGAGTTTTTTACAATGATAAGACGAGGAACACCATACTCTCTTGCGAAAAAAAGCCATATTTTTACTCTCTCGGGAGAAAATGATGAAGATATGACTACATTTGATTTAAGGATATTAGAGCGGATTGACAAAGAGGATAAACATGAAAATTGCAAGCTTATAGGAGATGTGCTGGTTTCGAACCTTCCCCAAAGACCAATGGGTAAGACAAGGCTTAGAGTAACCCTATTAGCAAAAGAGGAAGGCGGGCTAATAAAAGGTGCCGTTGAGGATTTGGGATATACAGGTGAATTTGAGCCAAGTGGATACAATGAAGAATTTGATCCAAGCAGGTTTTTAAAGACAAGTGTAGGAGGGGGTAAATAATGAGTTATTTAGGCATAGATTTAGGTACTACAAATTCTGTAGCCGTAATTTATGATGATAAAACTGATGAAATCCAAATAGTGAAAACTGATGGAGTGGAGGAAATACTGCCTTCTGTTGTCAACTATTCCGAAGAAGGGGTTTTGGTAGGACAGGAAGCTAAAGAAGGTGCCATAATTTATCCTGAGACCACCATTGCTTCTGTTAAAAAGCTTATGGGGGATACAGAGCCTGTAGTACTTGGCGAATTTAGTAAGCTGCCTGAAGAGATTTCGGCGGATATTTTACTAAGCTTAAAATTAGCCGCCGAAGAGCAGGCAGGGAAGGAATTTAATGAGGTTGTAATTACTCATCCGGCATATTTTAATGACAGGCAAATTTATGCTACCAAACAGGCAGGGCTTTTAGCCGGCTTTAAAGATGTATACCTTATGAGTGAACCTTTAGCGGCGGCAATTGAATATGGATACAAACAAGGTTATGCTCAAACTATTATGGTATATGATCTTGGAGGCGGCACATTTGATGTGTGCGTGTTAAAAGTTTCCAGAGATGCTTACGGGCAGGAAGTTTTTCAAGAACTGTCTGATGTTGGAGATATGAATTTAGGCGGCGATAATTTTGATGCCTTGCTTATTAAGTTTTTTAAAGAAAAATTTAGGGAAGAGCATAATATAGATTTAGATGAACTGGATACTTTTTCCAGACTTCAAGTTAATCAAAAGCTTAAGTATGAAGCGGAAAGTATTAAAAAAAGGCTGTCTGTCTCTCATACAGCTTCTGCTAAAGTAAGCCCTCTTATAATAGCTGACGGTGTGCCCCTAAGTTTAAACGTTGAAATTGCTCGTGAAGAATTTGAAGCAATGCTCAGACCTTATGTGGATAGGAGTAAAGAAATAATCGAGGAAGCTCTTGCGAGGGCGGTTAAATCCCCTGATGAGATATCTAAGGTTATTTTAGTAGGGGGTTCGACTCTTATACCTATGGTTAAGAGGATGGTTGCAGGGTTTATAAAAGAGCCTTATATGGCAACAGATCCGGCTAAAAGTGTTGCTATGGGTGCTGCTATATATAATTATTTGATCCATCTGCCAGGTTCTAATGTATCGGTTGGGCAGGTAACCAGGCATATATTAGGTACTCAAGCAATTATTGACCTTGATAGTATGGAGAAAGGACTAATACCTATAATACCTATAGGTACTGCTATTCCATGCTCTGTAAGTGATGCAAATTTTGCTACTATGCAAGGGGCTTCCTCTGTTAATGTGGATTTATACCAATGGGACGCGGGATATGAAGATGATAAGAAATATATCGGCTCTGTTTCATTAAAAGGGCTTGAAGGTTCCGGGCGTGTTGAGTTAACATATGCTTTAGATGAAAATAATATATTTGAAGTTTATGTAAGAGACTTAAAAAGCGGTATAGCAGAAAAAGGTGTTTTTGACAGAACTAAGGAGATGCCCCCTCCTGAAAAGTCAGAGTCACTGGAGTATGTTGATAATGTGCGGGTAGTATTTATTATCGATACAACAGGCTCCATGGATACCTATATAAATGGTGTTAAAGACAGGGCTATTGAGTTTGCAGGGCTTTTACAGTCAAAAGGAGCTGAGTTTGAGCTTGGGCTTATTGGTTTTGGGGATTTAGGTGAGAAGGAAAAGCCGAAGGTATACGATTTTACCAATGATGTGGAAAAGTTTCAAAATCAGGTTAAAATGCTTCCAAAATATTACGGCGGGGATATTCCTGAATCCAGCTTGGATGCTCTTGAGACGGGAATTGCTCTCTTAAATTCTAAAACAGAGTATGAAGGGGATAAAAATATTTTCATACTCATAACTGACGCACCTCCTCATGTGCCTACTGCCAATGGGCGATATATTGAGGATATAAGAGATATGTTGGAGAGGCGCGGGGTTACCACCTATGTTGCAGCGAAAAAAGATAAGGAATCTTTGGAAGCCTATACCCCTCTTATAGAAACGGGAGGCAAATATTATGACCTTAAAGATAAATTTTATGACATACTTGACAATATAGCACTTAGCATTGCTGAGCTTATAAGGCTGTAAGGGGTGATTTACAATGTCTCGCATATTACTTTCTATAAATCAAGAGGATAATATTGTGCCGTATAAATTTTCAGGTACTGATATAGAGGTATATACCTTTGAGGAGGCATTGTATTATATTTATAAAAATTGGAAAGAGTCCCTTGGAAGTTTTTTATCCAAAAGGTTTATACTTTGGGTAAATGACGACCTTGACCAAAAACTTTTAGCAGCTAAAATTGCTGAACTTTTAAAGTTAGACTCAAAGGGAGAGCGGCTTCTTAAATTTCTTTCTCTTACGGACTTTTATAGTGTGGAAGAACTTAATAAGCTAAAATACGAAGTGGATGTTTGGGAGAATCAGCTTGAGTGGGAACGCGAAGGCAGTATAGGTGATAAGCTTATGAGAAATAAAGAGCCTGAGAAAGCTTATTATCACTATAAAAAAGCCTTGGAAGGGGCTAAGAAGCCTAAGCTTTTAAACAATATGGGTATATGCCTTATGCAATTGGGGCGTTATAATGAGGCGGTGTATCATCTTACAAAAGCATATGAGATGGATGGTAATGATTTTAATATTATTATAAATTATGCTGAAGCCCTTATTTTAAGCGGAGATTTTGAAGGTGCTTTTAAATATCTTAAAAAGGCTGAAAAAGATGGGGAGCGGGCTGTAATTGATTATTTGTACGGTAAGCTGGCATTAGAGTGCGGGAATATTACAGAGGCGGTAAATCATTATGAAAGGGCCATAAAACTTGAGCCGGATTCTTTTTATTACTATGCTCTCGTAGCCGCTTATACTAAGCAGCGTAAGTTTAGTAAGGCTCTTGAGGTGCTTGAGAGGATTGATACAAAAAATAAAGAGTTTTTCGTAAATCAGGCTGCAGTGTATGAAGCTCTTGGAGATAATGCCGCTGCTGTTAAATCTATGGAAAAGGCTATATTTTCCGGTGATAAAGATAAATCTCCTGAGCTTTTAGCAATATTATCCAAATACCGCAGGAAAAATTACGAATTGGATAAGGCTGAATTAGCGGCATCTATGGCACTGTATGCGGATAAAGACAATAAACACGCTCTTCTTGAAATGGGAAAAGTGAAAAAGGCAAAAGGCAATTATAAGGAGTATCAAAAAAATCTTGAGGAGATACTTGAAGCACTTAAGGAGGAGTATAGAGCGATGCCGGGATTAGGGTAGTGGCAGTATAACCTAAAACTTTGCTAAAAAACAAGCATAACTATTGACAAAATCATTGCTCTAATTTATACTATACAAGCTGCAAGTTAAAGGGGAGTTCCAGATTTTGCCGGAATAGGCACGCAACTCCATCACTCGCTAATGCAGCTTGGTTCATTGGAGAAGTACTCAAGTGGCTGAAGAGGTGCCCCTGCTAAGGGCATAGGCCGGGAAATCGGCGCGGGGGTTCAAATCCCCCCTTCTCCGTACAGTCACTAATATCTGGATATTAGTGATGTTCTCTGTATCTCCGTCTTGTCGCTAATATCTTTTGGGTATTGGTGAGACATCATAGAGCTTTACTGATGTTTCCTTTGGCGAGGGGAATCAGCAAGCTCTATTTTTTTGTCCCGGTGTTGGATTGCTGCCCGGAAGCCCAAACCTGTAGTTGATGGCGATGTCCAAATTTTTCTCGCCGTCCACATCGTAGACCTCGGACACTTCAATCCTATCGATCAGTTCAACCACGATAGCCCTTGTGAGGCTGTCTATGGTCAGGCACTCTTTGACGCGAGTTATCCACCTGGTCAAATCCTTTTCAACACGCTGACACTCGGCGAGTTCAGCCTCAAGCTGTTCGACTTCATCAATGAGCCGCGTTTGTTCTTCCCTGTATTTCTGCGACATACGTTTGAAGATGTCGGCGGTAATTTCCCCGGCGATTTTATCTTCGTACATATTTTGAAGTAGTCCGTCAATTTCCCTTATCCGATTCATTGCTTCACGGATATTTTTTTCATACCGTTGAAGATTCTTGGCTTTGAACTCATCATTAGATTTCAAAATCTGGTCAATGAGCCTCTTTTCATCCTCCACGGCAAGGACGGCGTACTGCCGAATACTTGCTAGTACAGCTTGGTACAGGGTATCGTAGTCAACATTGTGCATAGGACACACATCTCTCCCTTTTTGGGTGTAGGTGCTGCACCGAAAAAATTCTCTTGTGCCGGCTTTTAGGGTTTTACGGTTAAAAACAAGATTGCTTCCACAGTCTGCACATTTTATGATGCCGGCGAATAAACTTACCTCGCCGCTTGCGCTGCGTCGCACAGTCTGCTTGTCATTACGCTTACCAACTTCCTGAGCCTCCAGCCACATGGCCTTGCTGACTATTGGCGTATGGGTATCCTCAACGATAATCCATTCATCGGCTGGTTTCCGTACAATCGTCTTGTTCTTAAACGACTTAACCGCACGTTTACCGTTCGCCACCGCACCATAGTAGGCAGGGTTCTTGATGATGTTCATTATGGTTGCGCTACCCCACTTGTTCTTGTAATTAAGAAACGGGCTTGGTTTTCCGATGCTACTGTAGTAGTATTCGTTGGCGGTGAGTATGCCTTCACGATTGAACATATCCGCTATGGCTCTGGCTGTCTTACCGCCAAGGTACATCTCGAAGATACGGACGATGTTATGGGAAACATTTTCGTCTACAACCAATACATGCTTGCTATCAGGTGATTTCATATACCCATATGGCGCACGACTGTTGGCGAACTTGCCCTGGTTGGCCATAAGTGCTTTTGTTGCGCGCACCTTGCGGCTTACTTCGGCGGCGTACATCTCGTTCATGATTTCCTTGATTGGCGTTGAAATGTTGTAAACATCGTCGTTAATGCTGTCGTGGTTATCGTGAACAGCGATATACCTTACGCCGTACTCGTTGAACAACTCCCGATGCCGACCTGCCTCAATGTAGTTGCGACCCAGACGACTGAGATCTTTCGTAATCACCAGGTTTATTTTACCATTTTCGATGTCGCTCATCATGGTTTGGAAACCTGGTCTTTGAAACGTGGTTCCCGTCACATCGTCGTCGATATAGGTCTGGTACACGTTCCAGCCTTTTTCAATAACGTACTCTTTAAGCATCGCCTGTTGGTTTTCGATACTCAAGCTTACGTCGCTTTTGCCGTTTTTCAAGTCCTCTCTTGATAAACGGCTGTAAATTCCGACATTATATGCTGTTTTCAAAATCTCTTCTCCTTTCGAGAAAAACAGCGTATATGTCGAGAATGCCTTACCTTTCATTATAGCAAGGCACTCTCAACAAGTCCATACATCACGCAGATTTTTCTTTTAATTTCACGCTTACTATCGAATACAAAATGTCATAGAGACTCTTTTCGGCATAAAAGAAGCTTTTTACATTGACCCTCAATGCCCCAACCTTTAATGAACTATCCTGGTATGTTGATTCATTGGGTAATGGGCTTTGTGTGGCTGTCTGTGCAATTCGATTCATAACATCCCACCACCTTCATTACAAGAGAGCTGTTTGGAGTCAATGACTCCTCTGATTATGTCCTGTGTGTATCCATGCTCTTCCAAAAAACCAATTGCTTTGGACGATAACTCATCCATACATACCGTGATGACATTTCGCGGAAGCTTTGCATCCACACTATCCACAATTCCAGCCTTGTGTAATATTTCAAGGAGTTCGTCTGCGGTTCTCCAACTGACCTTAAACCTCTTGCTTATTTGATTGCCGGATACCTTTTCGCACCCCAATACCCAAAAGGTCACATCTGCAAGCTTCTTGTCCTTTGCAATTGTTGTAGATTCATTGGTGGATTCGCCAGCGTTGCCCAAAGCGGATCTGGTCTGCTCTGCAACCATGCGTTCACGGGTTGACTCATCTATTACGAATTTATATTCAGGATACTCGACTACTTCCTGTATCAATCTTGCATCGGCTTTGATACGGGATATTGCTCGTTTTAATTCATGTTCCGTAACATTTACTCCCTGTAATCGCTTTAAGCCATCTTGATGGGGCGACATAAGCAACATATCGCCTTTACCCAGCAAGTCCTCTGCACCGCTCTCACCAAGTATCGTAACCGAATTATTGTACTTGGCACACTGAAATGCCGTGCGTGCTGTAAAGTTTCCTAAATCAATCTGCAAGCTTTTTTGCGTAGGGTTCTGCGCTGCTATGACAAGGTGAATTTTTGCGTGCCGCCCTCGTTGTAATAGGGTTGATATTGTACCTAAAACCTTCCTCAAGGCACCCCTTTCATTATTTTGGATACTTGAAATTAGTGCAGGAAACTCATCTATCACAACGACAATATAGGGTAGCATTTCAAGTTCTTTCGTACCCTTCAGCTTAACCCGACGGTTAAGCTCCTCTTCAAGACCCCAAATGCTTACAATAATATCCTTTGCATCTCTGACAATCGGACAAGCTAAATGCGGCACCCCTTCAAATAATTCTAAATCTCCTACACCGGCATCTATAATCACCAAATTCACCATATCTGTATTTTTACTTGATATAAGGCTTAGGATTTGTGATCTTAGGGCAACTGTTTTCCCGGAAAGGGTTGCTCCGCCGCTTAAAAGATGAGGGAGGCTAGCTAAGTCCTCTATTATTAACTCACCCACTGCACCAAATCCAACGGGATACGGAAGCTCCATGCGATTCCGCGCTTCCTCAAAAATTTCACTTCTTAGAACTTTAGGAAGTCTTGGATATACGATTTCCTTTGTAGATACAGCGATGTAGATAGTAAGTCCTTCTCTGAACGGAATGAAAACAGGAAGCTTCAATGCTAGCCGTACAGCGGGAGCTTGCTTGAGTATCTGGGCCTCGCTTGTACCTTTGAGCTTTATTTTATAAATAAACCGCTCTCCTACAATCCTTATCCCGTCGATCTTAAAGTCAACACCACGGCGGTTGTAATGTTTCAAAATTTTATACGCTATGTCTTCGGCTAGTGCCCTGTGTTGGTGATGTTCAAAATTTGCCATTGTAAAAACCCCTTTCAAAAATTTGTGGTAGTTCTTCTGTTCTTTCTTCTGCTGCTCAGCGAACCTATCTCAACGCTGTAAAATCACCAAAATACAGCGAAATAGACAGGTGTAAACACGATAGAAGAAGGAAGAGAAGAAGATGGTTGTAAAAAATTTGTTTGATGGACAGGGGCGGCGTTGCCGTGCCCCGTCCGTCGTATTAGTCACGCTTGATGCTCTTGTCCATGCTTTCACGAACGATATGAAATTCTTCCACCTCCCTGATACCCACATATCTCCATAATCTTGTTAGAGAGCGAAATGCTCGCTTTGGGGTTCCTTAGTAATGATGCCGTGATGACCTCCGGAAAGTCATTAGGGCTTGTTTAAGCTGGCTTGCAAAGCAAAATCCCCTTGAAAATACGCGATTTTTGTAGTAGAATTAGGGGAGTGGGCTTCACAAAATCTAGTCTAGGCGTTGATTATATAGAATGCAGGTATGGCAAGTCGACGGATTTGTTGCACACACAACCAAGTTCAACACAATGCAACCATTTGCAACTTTGACACAGGAGGGAAGGCAATGAACCTCACACATAAGAATATTTTTACCTTCGCTATTGACGCCTGGGGACTAAATGGTAGTGACTTGGCAAAACACTTAGAGTGCAACAAATCAACTATTAATCGCGTCCTTAATGGCGAAACAGCGACCTTCAATCGTAACAATAAGTTTATTTTCGAGAAGTTGTTTGATCCGCTTGTTGAGGGAAGTCCGGTATACGGCGAAAATGAGAAATACCTGCTAGAATTAATGAATGAAGTTATTGAAAGAGCAGGCTTTGGAGAAGTAGCGAAAGCCGTAAAGCATGACAGCTACAAGAGTTTTATGATGGGCTTGCTACGGGTAGCGAGAAAAAGCGATTCGCAGAAAAACGAACCGCAAACTAATAAAAAAACTCCCGAGCCAACTTTGCCCTTAGAGAACACTTTCGGCGAGGAGAGTAAAATTACTGTCGTGGGCAATGAAATAGAAAAATGTGACGCTTTTCTTTCAAAATCGGAAAAATATGAATCAGCACTCAAAGAGTTTGAGCGTGCAATTTTTGATTATCAATTTTCAGAGTTTGTTAATAGTGAGCCTCTCCTGGAATTTACTGCGAAGTCTGAATCAGATGTCGAAAAACTGAAAACCGAATACATTGCGTATAAAAATCGTATGCGTGATTCCTCGAAAAAAACATATGGCGAATGGTCTGAGAATGCTAAATACTTTGATTATTCGCAAGATGAAGAGCTACCATACACACATAAACTTTTAACACGAACGCTTATGAGAATGAGCGAGAGATTAGTAGATGTTTTGATTACAAAGATACTTCCTGCTCTTGAAGATTTAGACTTTTATTTGTACGACGATATTCTTGAGTTCAAAAATAAACTAAAAGCTTATATTGTATTCTTGAATAAGCATTTGAAAGATGAAGGTGAGCACTTAATTTATGGCATTGAGTCTGTAGTTTATAGAAAGAAGGAGGTTGAGGAGAATCTTTCGGAAAAAGAATTCAAAGACATCTTGGCAGAAAATAAAATAATTTTTGACAAACCCATATTGAGTATTGAAAATTTGTACATTGATGAAGATGCTTTTAATACAGAGCCTGGCGATGAAAAAAGTAGCTTGATGGCATTCCACGCAGCTACAAGGCGTTACAGAGCTGAAATAAAATCGCTATATCGTGAAATTTCGGAATGAGATGATGCTTTCACCTGATTTATAGTGTCTTTTATATACGGCTGTCGCCATTCTTAAAATTGATATAGTTGTTTTGTTGTTGAAAATAGCAAATCTCACACTTTCAAAGGCATATTATATTATTAGATATATACCGTATAAAACGCCCTTGCTGGTCATTCCGGCAGGGGCGTTTTGCGTCAATATCTTAAAATGGCACCACTCGAAAATGCCATAGAGCATAAATTTGGAAGGAGCATACAAAATGAAAGTCGTAGCAATATGTAACCAAAAAGGCGGCGTGACAAAAACATCAAGCACGGTAAACCTTGGCGTTGGACTGGCTTTACGGGGTAAAAAAGTTTTAGTTGTTGACGGAGATCCCCAAGGAGACTTAACCACTTCGTTAGGCTGGGCCGATAACGACAGCCTGCCCATAACGCTGGCGACCTTAATGGAGAGGATAATCCAGGACGAGCCTATAGAACCGTCTGAAGGCATTCTTCACAATGCCGAGGGTGTCGATTTAGTCCCGGCCAACATGGAGCTGTCAGGAATGGAGGTTGCGCTTGTGGGTGCAATGAGCAGGGAGTTTGTGCTGCGGTCATACTTAGAAACGGTGAAAAGCGCGTATGACATTGTACTAATAGATTGTATGCCAAGTTTGGGTATGCTCACAATTAACGCTTTGGCAGCAGCTAACAGCGTTATCGTACCCGTGCAAGCACAGTACCTACCCGCAAAGGGGATGACACAATTGATGAAAACCATCACCAAAGT
>Ga0123352_10000526_pt1 | contig 46391 bp, 20 predicted proteins | sample TergutLab28metaG_FD_89700 | JGI IMG/M metagenome (GOLD analysis project Ga0123352, IMG submission 89700) | Labiotermes labralis P1 segment gut microbial communities from Petit-Saut dam, French Guiana - Lab288 P1 | ecosystem: Host-associated > Arthropoda: Insects > Digestive system > Gut ... | reverse complement strand
TTGATGTCACTAGCTGTTTTGTTTCACTTCTTATGTGCTCAACATGTTTCGGACATTAATATATCCATCATCAGGAGCTTGCGCCTGTGCTGTTGAATTACCACTTTGGTCGTTTTGTTCTCGGTTCGTTCTGTGTTGGAGATTTGGTGCGTCTGGGTTTGAGTGGTGTCCGTGTTGCAGGCTGAAGCCTCCAACACACAATAAACCGAGAACAAAAGACCGATGTGGTAATTCAACAGCAAAGTCGCAAGCTCCTGATGATGGATATATTAATGTCCGAAACATGTTGGGCACATAAGAAGTGAAACAAGACAGCTAGTGACATCAAGCTGATCTTTTATTCTTCAACTATTACAATGATACACGGTCCAATAAACATAAGCAATCTGAATACTCGTTATGGGTAGAGTAGAGGTTTTGGTAGTTTTACCTCTAATAAATAAACATTTGTTTGGAATAAAATTATCAGATGAATTTGTTTAGTACGTTATCATTAATTCAGATGACGTGTCTTAAATTACTTATTCTTGTGTCAGAACAGGATTGTATCAGTTCAAAAATTCAATTTCTACAGCAAAACACTGTTAGAAGTTATCTGGTCATTGAATATTACCAGTGAATAATATTAAACTAATTGAAGAGACGTGTGTTTACAATGAACGGAAAACGTAATCGTTTAAGGGTGATATTCTTTCAGAAAACGTTTGTAACTGACTCGTTTTAGTGAAAGAGAAGAAAAGAAAACCATTAACTCAAAAGATACTCTCTGACCAAAAACTTTTTTCTTGTTTCAAAGAAATGGCTTTCTTTGTAAGTTAAATTATCCCAAGGGTGAAAGAATGAACAGTTCTAGATTATACTATAATCAGAAAATGTCCAAATAGATGGAACTAGTCTTGTATTCCTTATCTGGAATGTCGACGTAACAAACAGCATCACTTGCAGTATTCGTTTTATCAGTAGTTACTTTCACAGTGTAATTAATGTGGTAGCCACAGACTAGACTATCAAAAATTTAAATGTTGTTACGAAGGGGTCTAGCATCTATCCTTTCGCAAGGCAAAACATCGCTGTTTAATGATACGTCTCGAGGATGCGTCAGCTTCCTGTGTTATCTCACGGCAGTCTGAACACAAGGCAACAGTCATTAGACCCACATCGAGATACTGATATCAGACCAAAGGGAGCTGGCTCCGTACAGAAACTACAGTTACAAAATGTTTGGAAATGGTAAGTGTAGCCTGCAGATTGATAATGTGTAGACAGAGCAAGCTAACTAAACGATAAAACATCTGATTCATATCCGTGATTTACCTTGATCGTATTCCGTCAGGGATACTGTTACCTCGTTTCAGAATTTCTATGGTTTTCCTCAGTCATTCTGCGAAAATGTAATATTGCAATTGGCTCAATAATGCTTTACTGTAAATTCTTTCAATTTTTAGGTTTTACCACACGTCATTACGCTCGACTCCATCTTGTCTGTGCTAGAAGAGATATTACAAATATAAAAAACAAATGACGCTAGATAATGTATAAGTATGTTTCTTGCAAGTCTAGGTCTTAATAACAAAATGCGAGATTTGAGATTTTCAGAACGGTGAGTGTACATGTTACGGCCATCTTGGATTTGACAATGCGTGATTGGTAGAAAGGTGCCGAAGTGTGGAAAAATCTCACGCCTCGGTTTTTATTAGGGCAGGAGAATGAAGAGAGGGCTGCAGGTGTGGCCAGAACATTGGTTTCTGTTTAATAAACCGCACGGGGTCATGTTCAAGTTGACGGTTCTTGACAGTCATTATTTTAATAACATTTTTAAAAGAATATTTCGACTTCAGTGAAGTTCTCTGCCTAGCCATACTGATATTATAAAAACTGCAGTGTATAAACCAAATATATCCTGTATCATTAATAAGATGATAATACTAATTTAGTCAACTGTTTTGTGTAGTTACGTGGCTAATAGTCAAGCAGTAACCATTTAAATAATAATAATAATAATAACTTTAAAGTCCTTTTCCTCTGTACCAAACCGTGACACCTTGTGGTGGAGTGCGTGTGTAATTTCAACCGTTCTTAATTTCACAGCTAGACGGACGCATATAATCAATTTCCCGCTCCTGCGGCAGGAGCTATAGCAAGCTGGGTGAACCTCAAAGCCGGTACATAACTCTGGGAGAGAAGAAATACCTCTTGCCTTATCCGGCAATCTAACTTGAAACTTCTATCATCCAGTTGGTAGCTTGGTCACTACAATTGTCAAGTTGCTATAGTCATAGCAGCAGTAATAGTAATTCAGTTCAGTGTGTTTATTAGAGTGATTGTCACCAACACGCAGCCTACAGAGGGCGAACCCCATTACTTATATTGTCGTCGTTATCATCATCAACATCACCACCACCACCACTAGCTAAAATGAAGTAGGAGCACTTTTTGACCCGTTCCGTTCTCACACATCCAGAAGCCTCTTTCATGGTCTCCCCTGATTTCTTCCGCATGTCGGTCTACAGTTTTTAGTATTCTCTGTTATCTATTACGGGGTATTCCGTTTATATGTTTCAGCCAGTTTCTTCTGTTTCATACATTGCACAAAATTTAAAATACAAGAATATAAAAAATTAATATTGAAAAGAAAGGAATCTTTGTCATCAAAAAAGAATTAGAAAAACATTAATCATTTTAACCCTTTAAACGCCGAGTTAAATCCCATCTGCCATTTGCTGGCATTATAAGGAGCTCACCCTATACTCCACTTTAGCAGGATAAGGGTTAAAATGGTTCCAAATTGGACCTCGGAAAAAACGGTTAATTTTCAGTAGAGGGAAATGACCGGACTGGATCTAGACTCTTGCCAGCCTGCTTTCCAATACAAGCTAGAGGCTTTTTATTTGGGGATAAAATGGCCAGTGCTATAAAACATAAATCTCATGCTGTAGATTAAGGAAAGGTAAAGTCACATACCGACTCTCCCCACGCGTCTTCACGCGTGGTTGTTACAGCATATTCACAACTTCATCTTACCGCATTCAAGAAGAAAATTTGTTTCCTTTATTCGTAGATTTTTAAAAGTTCTTTTATGTACCTAAATTCAGTTCTTTGTCTCTCTCTTATTAAAAGAAAAACACATTCTATTATGTTGCAGAGGCCTTATCAGAGAACATAAAACACATTGCAACATCTTCAGTAACACGTTTCAATGGTCTCATACAGTTGCGACGCCAGCGACGGCTTCGGCTCTCATGCTTGTGTGGAGGTCGTTATACAGCTACCCAGCACAAGTTGCAAATGCTTATCTCCTGCTCTAGTTTTATCTCCAAATAAATTTTTTCTTTGTAGAAGTTTTTGTTGCTACTAGCATAGTGCTAAACGGATTGGCCAGTTGGTGAACTAAAAACCCATGTTAAAATATCCCATTCCTTTTTCTTCTTTAGCCTCAGCCATATATTAAAAATATAGTATTTATTCAGCTCTTACACGTTCAAACTTAAAGGATGAAGGTATTGGGGGACAAGAATTCTAGAGCACTTCTTTGCAGTAAGCATATAATTAATCCTAATAAACCAAAGTACCTTGCGAAGAAAATCTCTGCATTCTACGATTGATACCTTTATTTTTCTGGTTCTTTGAACGCCTTACTGTACCCCTGACGTCCAAATTATGCCCACTGTTAAGCTTATCAGTTCTCAAGTTTTTCAGTTTTATTGATGTTATGATTTGTCTATAGACATTCCCAGTGGCTCGGGTTGTATAGTTGCAGGTTCAAGTGATGTGATCAGTGAAGCATGGATTGGAAAAGATGATAAAAGAAGCCATTCCATTCTAATTCATTTTAGTGGCCCGGAATTCTTCTAGAGGGCCTGACAAATAGCATACAAGTTGTCAGGACATCCGGCCTCCCACCGAGATTAGAACCGTATACCTCCAGAGCGCAGCTCAGAACGCGTACTCCCTGACGGAATGTTCGTTGCAGCAAGAGCTTTTTTAGAAATTGGTATTCAAAGTGCCTTCCAGAGCTAAGTCCTACTTGGACCTGTGAAAGTTCGGTACAGCCCAAAGTAAGCAAGTAACTTACTTCATTCTCTTGATTCTCGTGTGAAGACGCGCTGAATGAAGTGAGAATACAGATCCAGGGGTAGAGACGACACAGTCATTGAACCCGAGCGATGGGTAAGGTAAACGCTTCCTTAGCACTAGTGTATTTTATTCCCATTTTAAGAATCATACAAATGTACATACGCGTATGTAATTATACACAACAAGCTAAAAAATGAGTAATTATTGGAGGAAAGATGAAACTCATTTATAAAAAATTGTGGGCTTTTGGCGAATGGCTAAAAATTTCTACCCGTAAAAGGCCAGTGTGCTGGGAAATGTGACAGAGGATCACGAAATTGACGGAATATTTGGAACTACCTAATTATCGTCATTGGTATAAGGGCGGTGAAATGAAGAAGGATGAGATGTCAGCGAGATATGCGGCATGTGTGAGAGAGAAGATAATTGCTTGTGTGTTGTTGCTTGGAAAACTAGAAGGAAAGATACCACTTTGAGACTTGGGCGAAAAAGGTAAGTATTAAAACATAGCTTCGAGAAAAAGTGGTAGAATGAGAGGGCGCTTAGTGGATTTAACTGGCTGAGGACAAGGACTAGTGGCGGCCTGAAGGTTTGGGTTTTATGGATTGCAGACAATTTCTTGATTATTAGAGAAGATATTGGCTTCTGAAACAGGACTCTGTCCTAATGGATTCTTTGCTTATATGTCTTCTGGATTATATCCGAAAATCATTTAAGGCATCAAATGCTAGTGCAAGTCACAAGATCCTAGTCTGAATTATTAATGTGTCTGTACCTCCTGTGCTATGGACTATGGAATTTTCAGGATACACAGCACGTAGACAGCCACTCAGACACGGATAAACAGTTACGGTTACAAAACTAGAAGTTGTAAGATGGCATGAGGGAAGTACGTGTAGACGTGTTCTAAGGTATAATATTCAAACGGATATTAAAGTAATATACCTTAAGAATGTGATGACAGATTCAGATGGCTTCTTTACTAGCCAGTAATGGGATCTTGTGATTACGAAGATAAACCTGAATGTTTCGTACAATGCGAAGAGTTTCTTGCCCGGTTAAGCAGCTATGAACTTCCTAAGCACTGCAATATACAATCATCTCCCGCTTAACTTCTGTAATTCGCTCCTGAATATCAGAAGTTCGGATCGCAAGCGCTAACCGGGAGCATGTTTCCCATTAATATGGATGGTAAAAATTATGATGAATTAAAACGTCAACCCAAAATTTCCTAAGTCTATTAAACACAGAAAAAACTCCATGTAAGTAACAATTTATCATGTTAGGATGTACCAGACAGGCAATGCGCGTATAACGTGACACTGAGACGCTTTGGTGCAACAAGTTTTGCAGTGGAAAAGCAAAACTTATTACACATTCTGCGAGTGTGTTTGTAGCCTTAATTATCCAGAATTCAATGCGCATTCACCATGTTGTCATCTGTGACCTGCCACGCTCTACATTGTTTTCTACATTATCTTATACACGACGGGGTAAGCAGTGACGCAGTTGGTTGAGGCACTGCGCTACAAGTAGCAAGGCCGCGGTTTCGATTTCCGATGTTGTAACTGGAATTTTTCATTGACATAAACCTTTCGGCCGCACTATGGCCCTGGAGTTGACTCAGCCTCTAACAGAAATGAGTACTAGGAATATTTTTGGGGGGTAAAGGCGGCCGGTGCGTAGGGCTGAAAAATTTACCATCTCCATGTACCGACTGTCTAGAAATCTGGGAGCCTCAACTTTCTGGAACCCTCAGGGTCTGCCCAGGCCTGTAATGGGATTGCTGCATTATTGCGCATTCACGGCACGATTGTCCAAAACAAGCTATTGAACATGAAATGTGTGTTTTGATTTTCTCTGCAGTGTTTGTCTGAAACATCTCTCATTCTGAGAACAACTGAGGGAGATGTGATAAAAAATATTTATTTTCTTCCAGTAAAGTAGTCGTTATTGTTGTCAGATTTTAATGAATATTGAATTTCTCGACAGATTTTCAAAAAAATATTCAAATATCAAATTTCATGACAATCCATCCAGTGGGATCCTGTTGTTCCATGCGGATGGCCGGACAGAGGGACAGACAGGGGGACGGAAAGACGGGCAGACGGACATGACGAAGCTAATAGTCCCTTTTAGCAATTTTTCAGGCGCGCCTAAAATGCTTAAATCATAGCTTCCTGATCAACCGACAAATAATATGATTGTTAACAAAATGAATGTAAAATGAATGTAAAATTTGTTAACAAACAGTTGCTTTGTATGTGCGGTAAGTCGTAGAGGTTGCATGCACATTATTTTGTTAAAAATGTTGTATTGAGTTTTTGGAACGTTAATATAAATTTTTTTCCTATATAACCTTCGGCTGAAAAACGTTGCATTGAGAGGTATGTACTATCTACGAAGTTGGATATTAAAAACCAAGAGGCGTTCTACCAGGAAAACAAACCGGAGAGACGTTCTCCTGAGGGCTGTGCCTTATATAAACAAATACGTAAATAAATCAAAACTATTTTCAATATTACTGTGTTGGCTAAAAATATATTACAAATTTAATTTTGTGCAGGACGTGGGAGATGTATGATAACGCGTGTTATGTCAAACGCAGCCACAACTGTTGGTTCGGTCGACAGCAGAGTGATATGACAAATGTCACGGCTGCCATTTTGTCACTTCTCCTGTATGTATTCACGTTGCACACCGATAACAAAAGAAGATGCGGTCGAGCTCCAACGCCGATTAACTGAAGCGGGAAAAACATCGAGTATTTAATCACAGGTTAAATATGCATCTCGGTTAATTGGCATAGGCTCTGATCGCATTCATTACGCTTCAGTTTGTTTCCACATTACAACTGACGGAGATTGAAATTCGAAATAGCAAATGGGCAGTAATTTTCATTAACAATTTATCTGTTTTACACAGCTTTATGCGGTTTAATTTTTGTCTTCATTCAGTTACTGAACCCTTGTCACGAATTAGGTAATTAGCAAATTTAATTAGTTTGTAAAATATGAGGTCATGATGGGGGAAACATTAATCTTATGGAATTTTTGGTAGTGGTTATATGTTGTTTGGTTAATACGCACGGTTATAGATGTTTCTGAGAGACATAACCCCTTTGCGGAAGTAGGGTGGAAGATACAGAGATCATGTGCTGCCGAAAAGTCTCCATCATCTACTAAACAGCATAATATTACAGAAAATTGCGAGCTTGAAATATACTGCCTCGTGAACCCCAAACCTAACACATGTGCACCATCTTTGTTCTTTCTTGCCCGTTCCTTATTCTGCTCCTTTTCCTTTTCATTTTCTTGCACGTGTTCACCAAGCTGACTGACTTGTAGAACAAGACTAGAGGAACAAACTTCACACCGCTACGTCCCACAATCACACATTAAGCTGGGTTACAGGCGCCCTGAGTATAAAGAGAGAGGCCGTGCCATCTGGAGTCAACTGTGCAGAACTAACGTGGAAAGTATTAAACTCGCGTTGGTTAACCACTCAGCTCTCATCACTTCAAGTTTCCACACATTCTTATCCTAAATTGAATATTTTTGTCATGTTAGCTAGACGAATAAGATTTGATTCAGTGTCATAAGGAATTTCTTCCAGTTAAATTCATGCCGTTGTAACACCAACTTCATTAAGTCTCTAGCAAATGACGAAACAAATCCACACTTAACTACTTTAAGCACAGTTGTTAGTATCTACCATTTCCTACGACCCTCTCACAGACTCCCTAAAGAACGTAATCTGATTGGTCTTTATAGTGGACAGGGTTGCGAGTGACTGCTTTGTGATTATCAGTTGAATTCCTAAATATCATGCAAATGAGGAGCTAAGTGCAATATGAAAATTTCTAGGCACTCCGTCTTCATGGAGCCTTCGAAACATTGTCCTTAAAATTCTGCCATAAGGCAGACCTCCAAATGTTGGTATCAAAATTCAGCCTAAATACAGGAAGAACTTAATTTATTTTCTCTGCTGCATACAAAATAATTGGGCTTTCTATTACTTTAACTTCTTCGCTCTAAGCCGACCTTTACTACAAAGACGACCGGACGCATTCTGGGGACATTCACAGAGTCAAATTTACTGTGAGATTTGAGTTTTTTCGTGGGATTGTGTTGAAGATTGAAGACTTCTACGACAAGGTGTCGCGTAGATTGATATACATTTATTATTCGACATGGCTTCATACTTCCGAAGACTTGAATATTCATTAAATTTTGTGGTTTCCTGTAATAATTGTGGCGATCTGTACTACCCTCCTCCTCAATCTCTACTTTCTATCTCTTTTCATTTCGAGGAATTTATATATCCCCCTTCTTCTAAATCATTGTCTTTTCAAATTGCCTTGGTTCTTGGGGTCCTTATTCTATGCCTTCATTCAAAAGATAAGAAATTCTGGAGAACCAGAAGTAAAGGAGCGAACTGAAATATGCCAGCATACACCGTGTTTGGGTGGGGGAGTCTTCTATTTGGATTTGCGGAACTGGAATGTAGTCATTGTCTGGTTCACGCTAATGTTTAGTGAAACATGTTCGGCTACACGGAAGTTCTTTTAACCCACTGATTGACTAATTGGTTAACTTACTGACGGACCAACAACGAACGAAAGAACGAATGAAAGAACGAACGAACGAACCAACCCACGATCCACCAAACAAGCAACCAGCCAGCCAGTCAGCCAGACATCCAGCCATCCTACCAACAAACCAACCAAATAAACAACCAAACCATCAAACAACCGACAGACTTGCTGACTAAATAAACACTTAACAATAAACTAAACATACAACTAAGAAATTTACTAACTAAGCAGTCCCGTAAAGAAACAAGTGAAAAACCAAAATCGACAAAATACAAAACTAACCAAACAAACAAACAAAATATCCTACCAACATATAATCAACCAACCAATCAACCAACATACCAAGAAACTTAAGAACCAATTAACTAATGAAATGACTCTGTTATTATTGCCATGGCCGAGCCTTCTCGAGACGCTAAGTTTCTTAAAATATAACGGTACTTCCCGCTTCTGATGCATTCCGACATTTCATTGTCATATTCACGAAGAATCGCCACTGGTCCACTTTCTAAGCCGAAATAGACCAGTCCGCAATTTCTATTCTCCCACATTATGCCTTTAATATATATTTCTATATGCTATATTCCTCTGTAAATGGGCCTTCAATTAGACTTATTTTCTTCATTTTGTGATCCAAATATTAATTAATTTTTTCTCATTGTATCAATCTGTATTTATCACCCTAATATTTAGTGAGAGTGAATTATAACGCTTCTCTTCCATACTTCTCCTACTTTCTCTCTCTTATGCTCCACTACGCGTATTCATCATTACAAGAAAATGTGAAGAAACGTTGATTTATCTCATTCCACAATTTTTCACTTTGTCACTCTTTCTCTTTCTCTTTCTAATTTCTTTTTACATTTTTCTCTCATATGATTCAATGAGACTCTTGCTTGCTTACTATAAAGGATTATTATCGTTTTATGCTTTGTCTAACATCTATCATATTTTATTCTCAAACTCTGTTCATTCGACCTATCCTTATATTTTTACTTCTTGCACTAGTATCACGTTCCTACCTCCAGGCCTTTTTATTTCTCCTTGTGTTTGGTTTGATGTAAATACTCTGTACTTTCAGTTAAGCTTTGTTTTGTATTACAACGTTCATTCTTCCTTAAAGAGACTCAGCGTGACTGGATGTTTCGGCAATTCGTTCATCACTTTGAACTTACATGCTGAGGAACTCTGCTGGAATACTGAATGTCCTCAATGTGTTTCAGTGTTGTTCTCAGTCACAATGATAAATGCCTGATTGCTCTCTCACCTTAGACAAAGATCTCTTCCTTTCAGACTTTTCATTCCATTATTCACTAATTCACCAAGATTTCAAAGCTGTATAGTCTAAACTACTGACAGCCTCGTTCAGTAAATCAGAATATGGAATTAAATACACGCATAAACTACGAATACATCAATTAAGCTACTGAATATTTAATAGTAACATGTAAAGTGTTCCCGTTAAAGGCCCGGTGTGGCCCAGAGGGTGGGTATAGGTATAGCTGTACTCTTCCATGACCGCGGCACTAGAAGGGTGTGAGTGGTCAGCAGCACGCCCTGGCCCACTTTAACCCCGGGAAAGTCCCGGTACCCAATTTACCGGCGGCTGGGTGGGCCCCAGGGCTGGTCAGGACGGACGGAAAAACTCGTCCAAACCGGGATTCGATCCCGGACAGTCCAGTCGTTATACCGACTGAGCTACCCTTCGCATGACATATTTAATGGCGTGCCATAATTCAGTGCGCATTCTCTGTTCATGTGATAGACACTCTAGAGTGCTCCTGGGTTTCCCCATCGGGCAAACCGCTGGGGTTACAGAATGATGCCTCTGGACCTGACCCTCTAGACATGTGTACAGTGAGGGCCTCAGAAGCGTCCAGATGCACAAGCCTCTGGTCTGGTTCTGTGTTTACTATTGGAAAACACGTTGTAGGATTGCATACTGCTTCCTTAATCTTCATCACAGAATCTGAAGATGGAGGAAGCAGGTCCTTTCGAAACGTCGGTAACAGATGTCCATATACAAGACGTCACTGTACAAGAGACAGCAATATCCATTGTTAAAAAGGCACTGGAACTCAGTGTGATTGTAAAGGACCATGCTTCCGATTTACATGGAAGTACCACTGGACTTTAAAGCGTTGATGAACTAGAGTACCTTAAACTTTAGTAAAGTAAAGTAAAGTAAAGTAAAGTAAAATAAAGTAAAGTAAAGTAAAGTAAAGTAAAGTAAAGTAAAGTAAAGTAAATCCTAGAACAGGCCACGAAGTCCCAAAGGGGGAGTATAGGTATAGCTCTACATTTTCCTTTACCTCTGGGCTTGATGGGGTGGGTTGTCAACGCCACGTCCCGGCCACTTTTCCCCCGGGAAAGACCCGGTACCCACTGCATAGGAAGTTGTGTGGGACCCAGGGCCGGTTTGGACGGGTGCGGAAAATCTCGCCCCCATCGCTTATACTTTAGTAATGATTTCATTTTGTACTGTCCGCTACCCGACCATGTACGGGTGTAGAGTAATCATAGATTTATGTAGAACATTTAAGCTACTGTAGCCTACATACGCGTATACGTAGAGTCTTGTAGGGCTCTAAGAATGGAGGGCAGCTGTGAAGGTAACGTATGGATTTTTGACACTGGTCGTCAATGAAAAATACTTTCACAGACAAGTGACTGGTGATGCAAACAATTTTTTGACACGACACTTTCGCATAGAGCAATATTTACAGACGTAGTCAGAAACAACCCACTACGTTTGCTTCCTAAGTATAGTTCGTTGTTCTGAGTTCTTCTGTCAATGTTGCTGTACGTGAAGGTGTCGTGTTAAAATGTATTTTCAACACCAGTCACTTGTCTTGCTCATTATAGCCAACTACCTTTTCCTATTATATCTATAGTAAAACCAACTAGATGCACCAATGTACTTATTTTATTTTGGAAAGACACTCTACATGTTTCGGACTGTGTTTCCGTCCGTCATCAGGAGTTCAAGACTGTACATACAGCAACAGGCGTTTATCAAACAGACACTGTTGTCTGCTTGCTGTTGCTGTATGTACAGTCTTGAACTCCTGGTGATGGACGGAAACACAGTCCGAAACTCATAGAGTGTTATTCCAAAATAAAATAAAGTTAATACATTGGTGCATCTAGTTGGGTTTTTTATAGGAATAATATTAAGATGCACGGTCCTATGAACGGCAAACATACTTGTTTCTATGTTGAGTCGGAACGATCCAGTTCCGTCTTTTCCTTACCGCCTTCACAGTATGTCGCCACTGAATCGTAATCCGAGGCAAACAATTCCTGAACCGTATCCCCTTGCCTCGGCTTAATTGCTCGGGACCTCGGATTTGAAGTTTTGACCGCTGGATTCGAAAATTGATCCCAGTGCTCCGTCGGCAAGGGCTGACTAACAACGATGATTATTATTCTTAGGCAAACAACACTTTGTTTGCAACTGACAGTTTGGGACGGCATGTGAATGCAAGTCACTTGTCCGGTGTTTAATTTTTGACAAGGATGAAAGTAATTTATTATTACGCAGTACACCAGTGTCTTTACGTTATTCTCTGAAGAGCTTTGATTCGGAAAGTACTAGGGTGGTCACAAAGTATCACGCCCTTCCTGCCGAAAACGTGGAAGCCACCACCTTAAATTTTTCTATGAACTTGTAAAAAAAAGGTAAATCAGTCCCATTACAGGCCCGAGGTGCCCAGAGCTTTCCAGGAAGTTAAGGTTCCCAGATTACGTGACAATGGCCCAGGATGATGGTAAGGTTGTCAGCCTTACGCACCGACCGCTTTTTGCCCCCAGGAAATACTCCTGGTACTCATTTCTGTTACAGGCTGAGTCGATCCTAAGGCCATAGTGAGATCGGAAGGATTATGCCAATAAAAATTCCAGTGATACCAACTTGTAGCGGACCAAAATTTGCAAGACCTCCAAATTTCGCGTGACTTCACATGTAAGTGCCTCCCGGCGGACTCAATATTCCAATGGGCAAAGGTCTTTCCCCCCCCCCCCCTTGTATCCGGGTCTCAGAAAATGTTTCCCACGTCAGTAGTTAGAGGCTATGCACTTTGCGGTTTCTCCAAAGAATTGTTAAGTGCTAACTGTCTCCCAACAATATTTGTAAGATGTCGCCGTGACAGCAAATTACACCTTTATCCCACTTATCCAACTAAGTCACTGTCGGCCCACGGACACACTTATTCCTAAATCACGTGCCGTCTTAGAACTTTTCCAGCTTACTGCTACATGTCGGACGAGGATCACCTGCAATTATTATCAGCTGACTTACCACAGATCACAACAAAATAATTCGGAACTGATACATGACCAACAGAAGTCGCCCAATACAATCCAGTCCATATCTTGCCATCCTGTTTCTTCTAGACCCACTTTAATCTTATCTTCTCATAATCACTTCATCTTCGATTGTTTCTGATTTCCAAGCCGAATTTTTTTCCTTTGTATATAAGGATAAAAATTTTGTATGCATTTCTGTTCTCTTTAATGTGCTATACGTGAGCCCTTCCGCTCATTCTTCTTGATTTTTTCATCCAAATAATATCTAGTATGCAGCAAAAATTATGAATGTTCTCATTAAACATTTCTTTAACAATTATTCTTTTAAACCTATGAAACACACCAAGAATGGGTCCTGATATATGCCGGCCTCCTTAAATTCCAACTCTGAATTTTGTCCGCATGGTGAATTAACGTGTTTCGCTATGATTATCAGAAAGCAGGAGTTTTCCTTCTGAAAATTTTGAACAGGTTGATGGGGACGTAGTCAGTTTAATGTGAGGCAAGGACTGAATTTATAATGCCCTTTATGTGAATTTCAGGCTTCAAGTCCAAAAAGCACATTGAAAGGAAAGTGGTGTTACAATTCCTCAAGTTAGAACGCACTGGTATTTTTGCATCCTGCCTTTAACAGACCTGCTGCTAGATTGTGAACATCATTGGAAAGAGCCAGAGCTGTGATGCGATGTGCCTGTAATGGAGACGTACATCAGATATTGTGTAGGAGTTCACACTGACCTTCTTTCACACTGTCATTACCGCGTTCGTTATTTTCTCCACTAATCAGATCTTTCACGGACCCACGCTTCTTCCTGTGCGTCTACACTGGATACGCAGAATCTCCCATTTCAGCACATCATATCCTGTAACGCGTAAGGCAGCTCCAGTGTTTGGATTTCTTGTTTGCTTGCTCACTAATTACATCCGTTGAAGTAATTGGGGTCAATCGCACTTTCCAGTTTATCCGACGAGGAGAATTAATGTGTGTAGTGTTTCGTACAGAAATTGCAGTGCTGAGAGTGACATTAGGATATAAGTCAGACGTGGGAAATTACTTTGGCTGGCGAGCAATATCACCATCTTAGAATTTGATGTTTGTTGGACCGTGCATCATTGTGATAACTGAAGAAAAAAACCAACTAGATGTCACTTATTATTTTATTGTACTTCTTAGAGGCTCAACATGTTTCGGGCACTACTATGCTCATCATCAGGAGCTCGCGACTATAATGTTGATTACCATATTGGTCGTTTCGTTCTTGGTTAGCTGTAGGTGCTTTAGCCTTCAGCCCGGATACTACTCCAGCTTAACCGCAATTAACCTGCAACCTACGGCTAACCAAGAACGAAACGACCAATGTAGTAATCAACACTATAGTCGCGAGCTCCTGATGATGGGCATAGTAGTGCCCGAAACATGTTGAGCCTCTAAGAAGTACAATAAAATAGTAAGTGGCATCTAGTTGATTTTTATTCTTCTTAGGTTCGCTCTATATATATATATATAATATACATATATTATACATTTAAGTACGAAAAGTTTAGTATTCATTGAACGTAGATTGTGATGCGTAAGGTCATACCAGAGACATTCCGGTCACGAAACCAACCCATCGAAGAAGACAGGTTGTCTGTATTAAACAGACATATTTGCTTCTACAGAATTTTAGTTTATACTTCACGGAAAACGCAGTATTTTCCACTGTAAAGACAAGTCTGTTTGAAAATTAGATGAAATACATGCATACATGGTGTGGGTAACACGCAAACGTTCTTAATTTGACAATAGGTGTTACATATATATTTACAAGAGAGCTTGAAACGTCTACTTAGCCTTGGCTTATGAGTGAAAAGAGGTTGAAATTCAGCGAAATAATATATAGCCGAGACTATATGTTAAGCTTGAGATTAGATGTATGTAACTGACCAATTTTATGCCCGCCCGCTTCATTGTCGATAAATACTCTGCAGAACCTGCGGAGAAGAATTCCACAGCTGTCGGAAAAGGGACCCCAATCGTTTAGCTCAGCACTTAGTCGTTAAGCTTACTGATTTATCCCTGTTTCTGCGAAGATTAAGGAGGGTTTTGTTTATTTGAGAATACAACTTAAAAGGAAAGTAATTTCCAATAATTTACGCTGTCTTCTTTTGTGAAAATAAAATTATTAGAAAATCACTCAATTATTATACCAAATAATGCACTTATATAAAATTTACACACTAAAACACTAAAACTGCTCCGACATGTTTCGGTCCTAAGACCATCATCAGGGAGCTGTATTTCTTTGCCTTGCTGAAGTCACATTAAAAGCCACATTAAAACCAGTCATAAATTAACTTCGTTTTACTAGTAGGGTATTGTGGCAGCATGCCTGTAATATACACTACTAGTACAACGAAGTTAATTTATGACTGGTTTTAATGTGACGTTAGCAAAGCAAAGAAATACAGCTCCCTGATGATGGTCTTAGGACCGAAACATGTCGGAGCAGTTTTAGTGTTTTAGTGTGTAAATTTTATATAAGTGCATTAGTTGGTATAATAATTGAGTGACTCGACAACATGCACGGTGTAACAGTGAAAATAAAAAAAAATTATTAATATTTCTCCTAAGCTTGATCGAACTAAATAATACAAAAGAAGAACACGTACAGAAATTTTGCAGTTCATATTTTTTAAATATAATCGTCCTATTTTCTGTTTAAATACACGACGAGATTAGTGCATCTCTATAGTGAGGAAGAAGGTATCGCCTTGTTATGTCTGTCGCATTAGGACTAAATACAAGCTAAATATACTTCAGCCAGTGTTAAACTAATCCATAGAATACACATTCTTACCTCTTATTGGCTTCAAGTACAGGAGATTTAAATTTCTGTATTAAGATGCTTGCTGGCACGTCAAGCTATTCGGGTCAAGTCGAACAGAACCTGTCGTGAACATGTTTTCAGTCGGAACGAAGTACTGTAGTGCGGGTGGCGTCATGGACAGCTGTCCATAAATGGATGTCGTTCGCTCTGCGGCGCACAGTCCCGCGTTAAGACGGGATTCGCGGGATTGAATACTGCAGAGCGGTCAGCTCCATCGGCCTGCGTATTACAATGAAGCTATGAGCGAGTTTGCAGCTGCTACGAGCGGTTTCCTCTTTAAGCTGTTTGAAGTCAGACTCTGAATTCTAATCGCCTCGACTCACGGATTGTGATAAAGTGTGCAGGAATTGTATGCACACAAAAAATGGGGCTGTGTTTGCCGCATTTTGGTTAGTAGGACTCGACTGAACTCGATTGGACTTGGCTGGATTCGATTATGTTAGATTGTGGGCATTTTTATTGATAGGCTCTCTAATGTTCCACACAATTCCTTAACAAGGTAAGAAGACTGATAAAACAAGAGGACCTGAATAAATTGGAATATTGTAGTTTAATAAAACTTAATTTAGTGACTTGATTCTAGTAAACAAGCCTCGCAATGGCTACTATGATGATATCAATAGGGATGAACGTTATAACGAAAGATTTGTAGTTATCACACAAGAAGTGTACATTCTTGTGTTCGCTTTTGCATCCATTTTATAATTTTGTACACAGCAGTCTGATATTAACCCAGAAAAGGGAGGAAATATGTAGCCGAACAATAAAAAAGGTACAATTGCTTTAGACTGGAAAATCGATTCTTTATTTGTTGACATCGAAAATATAATGTGATGAGTGTCATTAAGTTAAAATCATACAACCTGTGGTCTTACAAGGAAACATAAATTACTACCGTTACTTTCTTGTTACTCTGACATTCTAAGAAAATTATGGCACTAGATCTGCAGATTTAAATCTCTGAAACTGTTAATTGTGAAAGTTATTAAAAGATAATTGTGTGAAAAATCCAGAAATATTGCAAGAGCCGAAAAATATTATTGGTAGAGACACCTTCAGTGTTTTAAGACAAGAGCTCCGTTTTATGCCCAGGAATATTAGCAGCATGTGTTAGGTCTGCTCAGAAGCTAGAGGTCAGGATTTCGCGACTCTTCTCTAAGGACAGATGGTTTAATGACAGTTTAATGACGGAATATAAATTCCTGTCGGATGCAAGGTTTATATGTGATAAAACTCCCGCGAAATTCTCCGTGTTGAAACTGGAGATTGAAGATACATTCCTTATTCCACAAATAGCTTTAGTGAGTACATAAATGGGTGTCTGGGGAAAATCAAGTGCCGCTCAGCAATTAATCTGAAGTTTGGTGGGAGAATGTTTCCTGCCTTGCTCCCTTCATCCGCAATTATCAATAAAATTTAAATGTAAGCGGTACGCGGTGTTTTACACGTGGAATACACTTACATGTAACTGGCAGTTAGTCCGAACCTCCGTCACATGTTCAAACTCTCGACAAGGTACAGGACCCGGAGGATGCCAGTCTTCGAGACCAAGTCCTGGTTGAAGATTTCTTTGTCCTGTACAGTTAGGTAAGAAGTAGAGAACAGGAGCACTGTTAGTAAAACCGTAAGATTTGGTGCAAATACATGATGGACAGCAACTGCTTCATGTTACAAGGCACGGTACCGTCTGGAAGGCATCAAGTCGATGGAAAGCAGAGGAGTAAATTATTGTTCACCGACGTCGACAGCCGTACGGTCTGGGGTTTGTGTCTGAAGCAGCCTGATTGCTGAGATTGTGGGATCGAATAGCGCTGAGAGCATGGATTTTCGTCTATTGCTTTTGTTGTGTTAGGTGGGTAATAGCCTCTACGGCGGGCTAAATGCTTGTTTAGAGGAATCCTACGGTGTGTTTGTTTGTTTGTTTGTTTGTGTGTGTGTGTGTGTGTGTGTCTAATCGCTTGTGATACAGAAACCTCAAAACGAAGCGGTCTAAGCCCATGTTGGATTGTAGCTCCACAAAAATTTTTGTTTTGTTTTCACTTTTACGAAAGGACTCTTTACAAGTAAGTTATAATCCATATCTTAACTATCAAATTGGAATGAAGACAATAAAAATGACATTATTTTCCTTCGGGTAACCCTCGGATTACTGTTTTTTCATAAATTTTCACGTGATGGACGGACTCCATTATCGTAATTTATAGCTCGAGAATACGGTTACACTGGTTGAAACCACACTCTGTAAGACTCCTCTGGACGAGTGATCAGCCCGACGCAGAGGCCTGACAACACAGAATATTTACAAGAGGCAGACATGCATTACCCCGCTGGATTCGAACCCGCAATCCCAGCAAGTGAGCGACCGCAGACTCACGCCTTAGACCGCGCGGTCACTGGTATCGGCAAAAAACTGGAATAATCTTTACATATTTTCTTAATTTTATTGGGGTAATGAAATAGCCTTTAACATAAAATGTAATTTTGAAATTTTTAATTGTAAGGAGTCACCAGCATGTGATAATGAGACAAATATTTCGGGGTTCATCTGCAGTAACATTTCTCGACACCCTACTCTAAGACCAGCTCTCGCTTTCATTTAGTTCTCGTGGAAAATCTTTAAGTTAGAGATTAGCCATGTAAAGCCTATTGGTTAATGGAATACATTCCAGATGTTCTGATGTTCCAAAGCACAGTATTTTCCCATGCAGTCTGTTATTAAGCTAATAATACACAGCGGCTCTTTACCCTAACACACTGTACCGGTTGGTCTTTGTAACGGATAATGTTGGTTTTGGCGTTCAGGTGACCGCTCATCGTAATAAATTCTTATAATTAAACCAACTAGATGCACTAATTTCTCAAATTTATTTTTCGAATAAAACTTTTACATGTTTATGACAGTTCCTGTGTCCATCATTAGGAGTTTTTCACTGTACACACAGCAATGGTATATGTTATACAGTTTTGCTGACAGCTTGCGAGCAGTATCAGGACGGAACTGCAGTTCCATCCTGATCCTGCTCGGTTTTATTGTAAGGTTAATGTTGGTGTTGGTTCTGAGGCCAAACTCTAAATATCCTGTCGTTCCATAGTCTGAAGTTAGCCGTTGTAACATTACGTTTATGCGGAACTTCGAATGTAATTCCTCATTAAGACATTCTCTGAAGCACAAGTCCGTTAGTCAGACTAACAGAACTCCGAAAACCACCTCCAAAATATGAACAGAATATTAGCAACAGCCAAAATTTACGTTGTCCTTATCAAGCAGGTGACCCTACATACCGACGCCTGTCTACGTACCCTTTCTTCTGGTATATCGAAACTTCCGTCTGAATACAAGCTGCTTGCACAAAAGCGCTAAATAGCGAGATGTTCTTTTTTTCCTGAGTAACACAAACAATTTCACGAAGACTCCCGTTATTAATTCAGGCGTTTATATCTTCTGTTTTTTGTACTGTATTTGATTTTTTAGTCAGGATGATAAATCAAGGCGATAATACGGACGGGACACGTGGACGAGAGTGGGGAAACATTTTCTGTGTATGAACAAAACATCCAATAATGGCTAAGAGTTGAAGCAAAGATGCACTAGAATTTGTCTTCAATAGATAGTATCAGAAAGTGTGGGTTCATTCATCCGGCTAAGGGTGGGGACTAGTGACGTACTGTTGTGAACACGGTGATGAACTTGGACTGAATTCATAGTGATGAGTGCTTATTGGACATAAAATAATTCGATACTTTATCCAAGGGAGGACCGAGGTTGCTCAGTGGTTAAGGTGCTGTGCTACAAATCGGAAGGTCGCTGGTTCGATCCCAACTGGTGTCATTGGAATTTTCCATTGACATAAAATCCTTCCATTCGTACTATGGCCCTGGAGTCGACTCAGCCTCTAACAGAAATGAGTACCAGGAGCATTTCCTGGAGGTAAAGGCGGCCGGTGCGTAAGGCTGACAACCTTACCACCTTCCTGTACTGTTGTCATGAAATCTGGGAACCTTAACTTCCTGGAACCCTCTGGTCCACTCCAGGCTTTTAAAGGACTGCTTTACCTTTACCTTTTACTTTATCCAAGGCAACCTATATGATATTTGTTTATCATACAAACTATTCACGCCACCCATTTTGACGTGACTTAAATTGGCTGCCTTTACGTGTGATGTTTAAATCACCAGTGGCTAATTCTAACAGAATTATTACGAAACAAACTTTCTTACTCGAGCATTGGAATATTTGTACTTGAGAGCCTCAAACAATGATAACTGTGGGCTGTTAACATAATTCTTAACATATTTCTTACCATAAATTTAATTAAAACATAGGCGCATGTGTAGCATCGTAAAGGTCTATGAAAGTAGACGGTGTCTGTGGTGTGCAACTTACTTACTTCACTTCAGTAAACGAATATAATGATCGAATACAGCATATGTGAATTTGAGTCATTAATGATTTGCCTAAACACTTTTGTTGAATAGTGTAACCTAGCGGTTGACGAGCTTAATTAATATCTGGCAAACTACTTGTTACTTTAAAATTCAAAAAACAAATTTAATTTCTGTATACTTCTCACTTTACTAATTTTAACTGGTCACAGATGTAAAATTTTTCTCTCTAAAAATCCAAAGTTCGTGTTACTATAACACATTCCTCCACCTAAGTACCAAGAAAATGACAACATTTTAGTCAAGTGACATTTTAACCATTAGCATTTGCATAAGCATGAGATATACGAAGTTGTATGCAGAATGCTTAAGATGAGGAATATTTCTTATAACAAACACATATTATACAAACAAATGTGTATTACATTTTAAGGAAGTAAATTCGTCAAATGTGGGATTGCTGGTTCAACGAGATCACTATCTACTTGTTAGATTTGACTTGGCGTTCCAAAGACAGCCGAAAAGAGACGACGGAAATATTTTCATAATCGAAGGGGCTGGTGTCAGCGATAATGGAATCACAAATTGAAAAAGAAGGTACACATTTGTGCATTTCTAGTAAGCGATTATTCATTAGCCGATTGCTCGTTTGCCGAAGGATTACTTTAATATGTGTAATAAAATGATTTGTTATTGCTTGCCTTAGGTGGTGATGGCAATTAACCTTACTGGAATAAGCCATTGTTTTGCGCGAAGTGTTTGTGACTTTCTTCACTAATTCCTAAGGCGGGCTATACTCCATCGGGTTAGTTCGCAAGGCTGCTTCTTGCGCCACTTCCACTGATGTAAGCGTAGCAGCAGCAGCTCCGCTATAGCAACGTTACTCAAGCAGAGACTCCAAGCACAGTTTGATTGGTAATTAAGTTACAGCACTAAGCAATGCGTAACTACCGGATATGTGTATGTCGTATTGGCGCTACATCAGTTTAAATGTTATTCACACAAATTACTCATAGGTACCTGAAGTTACTCCACTGTGTTGTCATGATAATTAATCACTCTGTCAACTCCACCACAGATCTGTTCATTGTCACCATTAGATGGAGATGTCGTGTTGATACTGGGATACGAGACAGTGCTATAGAAATATATAAACTTTGCGAGGTAGTCTATAACAGACGCATCGCATCAGCACTTACAGAGTTACAGGCCTGTGTTACATTTTCAGGTGCCATCAGTTTAAGAAGACTGTATGCAGTAAGAGTATTAATTAACCATTCAAAAACAGTGGTTTATATTAGGGTATTCAAAGCCTGTGTTTTACCCACACAGTGTATTTCAGACGATCCTAAAAATAAAGACGTATTATACTATAAATCATTGTGCTGTTGGTGTTGTGATGGAGAAACAAAGTGTCTTCTGCAAGGTAATGTAATATTTCAATTTCCTTTGCGCTAAATTAGTTATCACTTCATGAAAATATATGGGGAAATGGAGGGATGGTGCAACCGTCTGTAACGTCGACTCTTGGTGGAGGCGTGTTGTCAAACTGACGGTCTAGTATGTAAGCCTATCCTAATGTAAAATTACTGGCATACATTAACACTAAACAGCTGATAATAACTTACTGATTCTTCTCCAGTTAGACCCGTTGAAAAGGGATTGATACAAAAAACTTTGGGTGATTGGTGTTCGGTATAACATGTGTCAGCCAGCTTAAACCTCTTCATATAATAGAAAAACTACAAAATAATTGGGAAGTTATTTGCAAAATTAAGTTCCATGAAAAAAAAGAAGAAAAGTACTAACTATTTTTGTACGCCCTGAAGATGGCCAAGCCAGCCAAAACATGTTGTAACGAACACAAGATACTGACAATAAACAACTAGTTGTAAATGACGGTTTATTTTAATATTACATATCTCCTAGCTTAGTATGAAAAAATGTTGAAGCCGAAAGGAAATATTCTGCGTCGTGGTAGTTTAAATTGCTTATATTAACGCAGTAAGATTTTGAGTTACGTAATATTACTGCAAGATAAATATTTCTCTTCAGGACTTTATGAAAGCTATAATCAGTCGCACAAGAAACAATGACTGGTTAAGGGGGAGATTCTTTACTGAAAGTTTAAAATTTATTCCGGTTCGGAAGCTTGAAGTAAACTTTAGAGTTTGTCCAAAATTTTAATTGTACAACGGCTTTTAAACGGATTTATTTTATAGTTTTTTGTTCCACATTCTAGGACGGACGACTACAAATTAACGAACAAAATAGAGCGTAAGAAATCGAGTTTCACAATCTGAATTTCGTGCCAAATTGTGCCTTATATTTCATAATGGCTGCACTTTAGTGGAGGAATGAAGGAGAAAAATCGAACAAATTTTTAACCCTTGAAGACGATGTCCATATTTTACTGTCGATTTGCAACATTGTAGGGCCAGATAAAGACATTATGACACGTAGTGACTTAGTAAAGTGTTTGAGAACTGACGATTCCTAGCGTATTATTTAAAAGTGTTCTAAAGCAGAGTATTGTGAAGTGGTATATTGTGGCACAAGGTGAGCGGGTTACTGGGTGAGGAAAATATTTGAAAAAAGGCGAAGAAACTGGCAGGAGAATGGAGAAAATTGTACCAAGAGTAGATTCGTAATTTTGACGCATTACAAAATACAATATTATTAGTATTACCTAAATCGAGAAAATGAAGTGGGGCAAAATGGGAAATTTTTATATATTTCTGAAAAACTAAAGAAAAGAAACCAAATTAAGATACGAAGTCTTACTTGAAAGAATAATATTAAAGAGAATCTTGAACACACAGAATAGAGTACATTCCACTGAACAGGCATAGCAAAAAAAAAAAAACTTTGTGAAAACGATAAGAAATTTCGGTGTCCATAAAGGAGGGGCTTTTATTAACTAACTTTATGGCCTTACCTCTTTGAAGTCTCTGCACCAATGAGTGAACAAGTTTATTATTTTATTTGATTATTTTTTAAATGAACTTCAAGATTGTGCGAAAAAATTAAGTTTCCGTCTAAGCTGCTGTGTAAGTCGCAGCATTATCTTATCATTACACAGTGTTTTCCTGTTCCATTAACACAGTGATATTAGATATATTAAAACATGTTTGATATTGTAACGTCATTTTTTTAGTATGTGCGATTTTATGGTTTAATTATATCGTGGTTGGTGCTTGTGTTGTTATTGTGAGAGTTGTATATGTGCCACACATGCTAGAAATCTTCATTTCATAGGAAATGCCATTCATGGAAGCCTAAATTAAATTCGTTCATGGCGGATTGGGCAGATAAAAGAATAAAGTGGAATAGAAAACCATCTGAATAAACAACGCATTATTTGCCAGGCATAAAGAATTAAAACATTTTGCAGAAATGGCGTGCGAATTCTCCCATGTTTCCCACCCCATTGTTCCAAGCATTTAGAGCCGCCCACACGTTCGGTGTAGGTTTATGCTGCTGGATACATCCGCTGGCGAATGGCAAAGCACATTCCTGCCATAAATCCAATCCTCGTATTTCCAAACTACGCCGAAACAAACATGAGAGGAAATGCTCGAAACAGCTGGCTCTCCTGTTTCAACTACGAACTTGCCAGTCTTTTAATATATTCCCTTCGTGTCACATTAATTCCTCCCTGAAACTTAAAATGTCGATTTTAAAAATGACATTTTAATTCCGGATTATTAAAAAAAGAAATGTTTCATTATGTGTGCTCATTTGAAAGATGTGTTACAATTAATAAAAAACACTTCTACTGTAAATAGAGTATCAGTTCATGAAAATATATCACCTCTCTATTACAAAGGGTGTATATTGAAAAACTGTAATACTGTACGTCAGTCCAGATAGACTCTATTCTGCAAGATCCAAAAGTTCCTTATCGCGATGATGCCAAATTTAAATAGAAAAGTAATATTTTCGCATCCGGAAGTTTTTGTAGAGCCCTTCATGAAAGTGTAACACGAATAATAATAGTAATAAATTAATGTTAGACAATGATATGGAGTCATATTACTTAATTCAATACATTTAGAAACGAAAAAAAAAACATTGCATTAACACGTGAACTGATTTTAAAAAAGATATTTACTGTATAAGACAATTTATCCTCGTTTTGTCTCTCAGCAATTAGAATCGTGATAAATCCAGATATAACACAAAAATTTATTGCATTATTTTCAACTATATTTTTTCACCCCAAGATCATCATCAGTCTGAAGAGAAGAATAAAAAATATATTATATATTCACAGTTTTATATGGAACTGAGGTCTCAAAACCTTACAGTTTTTATTTTTATGTGGTTATACTTAATAACAACCTTTGAATAAAATATGTATAATTATGTTTATAGGTTTAAAAAGACTGGGTCAGGAATATATCAATATAAAATAAATAATAATGTTAAAATTTTAGAGGAAAATTCGGTGAAATATGAGTATGTATTCAGAGTTTATAGTAGTCTCATATATTGAGAGTGGAATTTTCTAGCAGATGTGGCCTTCATGTGGGACACTCTTCTACCAACAATTTATACGACCTGAAAATAGTATTTATTCATCAAATGGTCAAATAGTATGGGGTAAATTAAATTTGAGTTTGTATGGAAGCACATCTTTAGAAGTAACATTTAAACAAAAAAGAACTTACGTGTAACGGAGTTTATACATATTTCCACAGCTTTTCACCTTTGTTTGAAAAGCGATACCTTCCCGCTATCGAGTCACCTATTCTTGTATACTTATAAAATTATTATTACCAGACATATTTTTATCATTTCTTTGAGAGAGTACGGTCCGTCCTTCTTCTTACCTATTTGGTGTTTGAAGGCTTACACAGTAGGCGTCGAGACAGACAGTACAAATTTTGAGGTTTCGATATCTCTCTTCCATATATAAATTCCGTATATATTTCGTTTATTGTTGTGTTCAACGTGGTGATAACCTTTTAGGCCGAAACATGCAGTTGAAAATAATATAAAAAATTGTTGTACTTTATTTGGATTTGTCGTGATTCTAATAGAGAATCTTCGTGTGTTATTATAACGTAACAGTTTACATTGTAATTACGTTTTTTTGCGAAACCAACATTTTTACTTCGAGGACATGCTGAATTCCACGGAACGCCATTCGGAAAACACTGCATTAGTGTGTCCTAATTCAGAAGAATTCACTTCATAACTTCTTAACAAATTTCAATCCTTCAATTAAATTTTTGCTTCTAATCTGAGGGCTCCATTACATGCGGGTGTTAACAACTCCTTTTTAAAATTCGTTTCTACTTCCTTTTATATTTGAGGATTTTATGTATGTATGTGTGTGTGTGTGTATGTACGTACTTACGTATGTATGTATTTATGTATGTACGTGTATATATTATTATTATTACTATTATTATGTAAATATACTGTAAACGTAACCGAGTATATATCTTTCAATGCAACGTGTTTGGACGTCTTAGAAATGGTACCAGCAAAACATGAAGGCGAAACTCAGCTTGAATACTAATATCCTATTCCTACCGGAAAAAGACCAAGTAGAACTAAATAAAAAAAACAGAAAAATTGCCTACATCCCTCTATCTATCTACATCACCAACGTACCTATTCTTTTAAAGTCTTTTTAATTTTAAACCGTTTTGTACTGCCACATGTAAAGAAGGTTGTAAATTGAAACCTGAATTCTATAAAAACACCATTATGTATCCTTTTGTTTTAAAACAGGTATATTTAGTCTGATGATCTTTTCAAAGTTCGAAACATGTTGCATTATACGATATATACTTAGTTGTGTTGAATATTTCTAAAATATCTATACGAAAGCAAAACGGGATGTCTAACCTCAAAACTGATTACTAATGTGTTGACAAAAGTAAATCGTGTTTAAATTTTGAACTATACATTTTCGCTGTGAAGATTACAGAAATGGGTCAAACAAATTCCGTCATTCTGCACATCTCGGTAATTTCTGAAAGTATTTCAGTGCAATTTTATTACGTGACTTAATTTATGTCTTTCGACTTATTCGAGTTTCATATCAAATCAGACAGTAGTAAAAAGCACTTGGAACGAAGTTGTACAGATAAGAGTAACAAACATCTTACTCGTATGTTCAGTATGAAAGTATTAGGAACAAAGGAAAGTGATCGAACACGCCGACGCTCTACCTAAGAACTTATTTATTGAACATTTTTTTTATATTTGTCCAAGACGACATATTACACGCTTCAAAAAATAATTTTTTTTTGAACCCCTTGATTTATAGTTTACGTTACAGTGCATCAGTATTTTGTGACTTAACAGTAGCTTATTGACTAGTAGGTTGGAAACTCCAGGACTTATTTCAAGATTTGTGAATTTAGACTCACATTTTATTCCCTTATAGGTTGCACAAATATAAGTTATAATTTTCCTTTCTCTTGTATTATTGTGTGGAACTGAGAGGACTTGGCAGCATTCAGTATGCAAGTATTTCTTACTCTCCAGTTTTAAGTACTTAGTTAAATATTTGAGGAAAGATTTTCACATCACTTATATGTAAAAATTAGGATTCTGTCTCAGAGAGAAGATAGGACGTGGCTACTATACACACTTATTAGTTAATGCTGTATGGAAAAATATTCGATGTTTGTTTTGATAAGAGTAGGAAAGAATCATATATATTCTGGACGACAGACAGATTGGAAGGTCGGAAATTGAAAGATTCAGCGGAGAGATGTGACGAAAAGTGAGTGTGGAAATATAACCGGTTACCACAGGAAGGTTTGTTTTATTCTGGCTGGCATTAATAATGTTTAATAAGGTTGAAGAGCTTAAAGTGGGAAGCGTTATGCATACAGCTGGCAGAAGGAAAGATTCAAGGTTTATTTACAAATAATAAACCAGGATTTCACGAGACCTACAAAATATTCACCAGACCAACATACCACCTCCATCATTAACTAGCTAAGCTCCAAACAGAATAGTGTAGTATGACTAATATTTGATTAAGGTTACGTCACGGTTTATCATTTTTGTCTTTTATTAAACACAATCCAACTCCCCAAAGAGTACTCTATCACTGATATATAGATTAAGGTAGCATAAACTGCCACTACCGGGGTGCTGATAAGCCCTTAGCCCGACCTACTTCTCGATGTCTTAGGACGGAATCGATAGTGTCGCTGGAAGCTAATCTACTGCTCAGATCAAATAATATGTGCTTGTTGCAGACTCTCAAGAACGTTTAGAGGGTGAAAGGCAACTTATATGTTTAATTTTCACGTACAAAGTATCAGTTCGGTCTAAGAACTTACCAGCACCCATGTATGTGAGCATATGTACCACATATGCAGCTGTTCTCTGAATGTTTTACTGTCAAGTTTATAACCTACCTTTCTGGACACAAATTCAAACACTGACTTAAAAACAGTTTCTGAAGTGGCACAAGGCTACAAAATGTTTAACACCTATTTGTTTGTCTGCGTACGTATTTTAACATATTTATGACTGAAAGAAACATCACAACATACTTCTAAACAAGCGTTAAATCGTATAGTGCAAATAGTAATTAATGTATTTAAAACTGTTAAGTCAAGGATGGTGTAATTCAGGTTAATACATCCTCTTTGCTATTGTGAGCCATGTGGACACAACACATGAAGCACGCAAGTCACTAGCTTTAATTTTACTTAAAAATTCAATATAAAGTTATATGAAGGTACAAGAGCAGGCATGTTTAAATATTTTTACAAGATGATGATGTCCCTAGCAATGATTTACACAGATAACCCTTCAGTTAAACGTATGTACGTACTCGTATTATAGAGCTAGAAAAGTAATAAGAAATCAAAACTTCAATGAACAAAATCACACTAAGAATTTGAAAAGTTCTTGACACGTGTTATCTGTAAAATAAGCTACCGCAATCCGGAACGAAGATTATGAAGCCGTGTTTGGATTGTATCTGGCACATCAAGTTTCAAAATTGTCATAAAATTTGTGTCAAAATTTCAAGCTTCGCCTTTTAATAGACACATAAATATGCGATTTTGTTTTCACAGATTCCTCCAAAACCCCCATTCACGTCCTTAGGCTGCTGTTTGTGTAACTCACCTTGGGTCACAGAAATATCGGGTCTATTGGCGGACCGCCCGCTTTTGTGTGATTTGACACCGTAACTGTAGAAAGAAAGCTTTTAATTCGATCACATTTTTAATTTACTTTTGTCCCTAAAGAGAATCGAAATTCTTGTGTGTGTGTGTGTGTGTGTGTATGTGTGTGCGTGTGTGTGTGTGTATGTGTGCGTGTGTGTGTATGTGTGCGTATGTATGTGTGTGTGTGTGTTTGTGTGTACTTTGTGTGTGTGTCTTCCCGTTTCAACTTTTGAAGCATTTCTCCCAATTACATAATATTATGTATGCTAATTATGCCTTTACCAGAGCAATATAACATAACACTTTAATTTCCCACAATTACCAAGGAAAATATGGCGCAATGGCGAACTTTAAAAGGGGAGTGGTATCACCGACACGTACTTATAGGTCCTGTAAGGAGGTTTGGTAGTAGACACAGCAAAAGTATAAAGAATTTTAGAGATAATATTTATATAGAATAAAATGTTGTTGTGTACTGTACTTGCAAATTTAAACTCTCGTTAATGTAATATCCTGATGTTGAGCTTATTAAATGGAATGTGACGCGTTTTTCACAATAAAGCAAGTCTTGTTGTCTATAATCATTGAAAACCGAACACACGTGATTTTTCAAAATGCAAAATGTTTGTTTATCGAAACTTTCTGATATGCAGTTTGCTAGTTTTGTCTTGAGATCAACGATAAATGAAGAAGATGGTTGGTGTGAAAAAATGTTATTTAGCTTTCGGTTGAATGGAGATAACGTTTGAATATTTACACATGGCAATAGGAAACTTTCAAAGCAGATACTTTGCACAAACTTAAGAATATGAAAGATAAGAAATATTTTTGTAGGTTTAAAAGTAGGAACATGGCGACAACGCGAAACATTGAGGTACTATAAAAATAATGTACCTCCTGAAAATAATGTCTCCTCGTACGTGACGTGATGACGTGTAGGGAAAGGAGATAGAGTCCCACCCATTCTTAACGTCGATGTTGAGCTGAGGGCTTAGATTCGCGCCTCGACCACATTATTACTGGAGAAATGTACTCCTTTGCTTACTGAATAAGAGATTTGGGCTCGAGGTCTTGTCTGGATGCGTAGATGAAGAGTAGAATATCTTGCCACTGCCGGAAATTGAACCAAGATCTCACTTTTTTACAAATTCGATATTTTCCATTTCGTGTATTATGATGGTAATTAATTACATATACCAACAAATGCACACAAACTATGTTAAATACAGTATAAACCGGATGTAAGGCAGCGGCTAATGCGGCACTTTTATATACCGTTGTCATTTTGTGGTACCAATGTTAGGCCGATCCAGAAGGATGCATTACAACTGCTGGGGATAAGAGGATGGAGGAGAAGAGGTGAAAACAGGGATGAATGGAGGCGCCTTGTGAGGGAGGCCAAGGCCCGGAATGGGCTGTAGCGCCATATATGGATGTATGGAATGTTAGGCCGAAGCAAAGTAGCTGACATGTGAAGGTAACCAACTGAATTAAAATAAAAACGTGCTGTGTTAGACTACGTGCGGTTTGTTTAGCAATAAACAACGGGTTGGTTTTCATAAAGGAAACCTTTCACGCTTTTTGTCAGTCCCTTAAAGTGACTGATGGAATAAAAAATTAGGCCAAGGCCGTTTCCGCCTCTCTCGTGTTCTGTTGATAATTTTCTATCATTTAATAATACTGTGTGTAGTGGTTAATTTGTTATAAGGGCTTTAAATGATAAACATGTGTTTCATAAATGTCTGTATGTGCTGCATATGCACTTTGTTATATTGTGTTATTTAATGTAGAAAATGAAGGACCCATCTAAGGTGGGTCGTACTTGAAATTTACGTAGTGTACATTTGGCTTTTTGATGGGCAGCAACGTAAGAAATTTTATGTCAGGCACTTTACTGCTACAATTTTCGATATTTCGCCCAGAGAGCTCGCAGCTATAACTACCCTGAACGTCATTAGTCGAATTAACTTCACGAAAGCTACTTGTTGTGTTACCAGTGAGGTGAAGGCTTAACTTTGCGTTTTCCTGGTATTGACTTCAGTTGCAAAAGGTTAAGTCAATAAAGCATAGTAAGGGAAGGTCACCGCTTCTTTTACGAAATGCCGCTGTGCCTTTGGGTCAGCGATTCCCGATCTTTCGAAAGATTGTTATGCTTTCTTTTCGGGGTTATACATTCCAAGAATAGGTGGACTGCTTTGACCTCTGATGATGAAGACACAACGGCATTTCGCACCAGTCATTCCAAGACACAGACAGCACTGCCTTTCTGAAGACCAGGATCCTCGACACCAGCATCCTTCAGAAATTCGCAATTTTATCTCTCTTACTGAGAAAAAAAATCACTTTTAGTTTTTTAATAATACCGCCCGTTTATGGAGTTGTTTAAAATACTTGAAGTTTGATAAAGGCTGGAAATCGGACAAGGTGAATTTAGCGCAAAAGCTTTTCGGTTAATGTCGTCGAACTAACAGTACAAAAAGTTCCTTAAATTATGTTTCTCCATACGCTCCTACTGACCTACAGAGTTACGAAGCCATTTTTGTGTAAGTGATACAGCCTCAATCCTCAGCAGTTCTTCCTCAGTAACGTGTAGAATACTTTTACTCATGTGATAGTTTATCAGGTCTATAGAAGCGTATGGTCATGCTAAGTATAGCACAAGTTTATGTGCAAAAGCAGAGCAGCTATATGGTACATACCCGTGTCTTTCTTCATGCAAGAATCGAAGAACTGTGTGAGGCTGACGTTTACGTATGTTACAGACTGTCATAAACTTCTCTCTTGCCACGAGGGTCAGCACCATGGTTCGTATCAACTAAAAGATGCAGCGTATGTTTCGAACTGTCAGGTTTATCTGGTTTATAGCCATGGAAGATGAATATTTTAGTTCAAACTATGTTGTGCCTTGGCTATTTGATAAGAATTTTAATACGTTATACTTTGTATATGAGTATGTATGTGTGTGTGTATGTATGTGTGTGTGTGTGTGTGTATCATCATCATCATCATATGTCTGTCATGAAGTTAGGCCACTTGTTGACCCGTTCCGTTCCGGTCACACGTATCTAGAAGTCTCTTCAGAGGTCTGCCACGATTCCTTCTGCCAATTTGGGAATAGTGTTTCATTATCCTGGGTAGTCTGTCACGAGGCATTCTGTTTACATGTTGTATCCAGTTCCTCTTGTATGTGTGTGTGTATGTATGTAAGTATATACGTGTATGTATGTATTTATGTATGCATGAATGCGTTTATGTATTATGTAAGTATGCATATATGTATTTATGTATATGTATATATATATAATATGGTGAGGTAAGTTCAGTCAAAAACACAACTATAAATATGTGGCAAAACGGTGGTGTTTATTAGCAATGGAAAAACTACACCGTCATTTAACATGTTTTTGTTAAGCTAAAGTAGCTTAACAAAAGCACGTAAAATAATGATGAGATCTCAACATCACCACGCGGTTTAGGCGTATTATATAAAACTCTTTTAGCAAGAAAGTTGTCAAAACCTGAAGATGGCCGCTATAGGCCGAAACATGTAGTTTTTCCATTGCCAGTAAACATAATCATTTAGCCATATATTTATAGTTGTGTTTTTGACTGAACTTACCTCACCATATAGTTTATACACACAAAGCGGATGACACACCTGATATATATATATGTATGATATATATGATGTATGTATGTACGATGCATATATGTACGTAGGTATGTAGTACGTATGTATATATGTATGTATGTATGTATGCATGTATGTATTATGTATGTATGTGTGTATGTACATTAGGGAAAAATGTGAAGGGTATAGACAGAATAACACTGGACAAGTACAAGAACTGTTAGCTAATGCGCTACGTGTCCTAAGTACAATGCAACAGAAAGCGAAAAGTCGAATGAGAGGTTAGTTGCGAGGTTGCAGATGGAAAAAGAAAAAAACTATACATAGAAAAAGTAAACTCCAGGAGGAAAACGAGATGATATTTGATAAATTGAACAAAAATATAGAAAAGTAGACTTGAAAAATTAGTACATGTAAGCCAGTTGAGATGGATTAATAATAAAGATAATTAGTTAATAAGAAATAGCTTTAAAATTGGCCAGTAATTTGGAGGATAAGATTGATAAGCATGTAAAGAGCTCTAAAGTAAGTGATGAGGTATTATGTAAAGGTGTCATTTTAGAGTTGAGTGCAACAAGGCAGGAGATAGATGCATTTAGCTAAGACGTTAGTAAGAAAAACTAGAAATTTCAGAAATGAATCTACAATAACAATACAAATGAGCTAGAAACCGGAAAGAAAATTACAGAGATAAACCAGGAAGTCATTGAATTGAAAAAGGCAGATAGCTGACATAAAGAAAATAAGAGTAATCAGCTATGTAATTATCTTTGTGCTAAAACAATTCAGGTCCATCCTGAACCATCTCTAATTGATGTAATTAGTAGTGCATAAGAATCACATGCTAGTTGTGTAAATGGCAGTATGGAGGGGATGTTCTCTAGGGGTGCACGTCAGCAGTTCACCTGACAATGCTAATTCACACACACAAACACACACACACACACACATGCACATAAGCACACATACACACACACAAAATACACACATACAAACACACATACATACACACAAACATACATACATATACATATACATACATACATAAATACACACACGTACTTATGCGATCTTCTTAACAAAGAGAGGGATATTTTAAAATTGTCAGTAGTTAAGACAAACGTCTGGCCAAACAGCAAAAGTGACCTAATAAGGAAATACTATAAAGAATTTACAAAATTTATTAACGAATTACCTTTTGATGAATTAAAGTAGCATAAAATAGTAGCAATGTGAACTGTAAGCTTGTTAAACCTTACTGTATAAAACAATCAAAGGATCATAAATCTTGTAGTATTACCATTGTAATGGAGCAAGCAATAAGTAAAAAAACACATACATACACACACATATTCACACATACACACATAAACACATACATATAGACACACACACACATACACACATACATACACACACACACAAACATACATACACATATACACACACACATAAACACATACATACACACACATACATATAGACACACATACATACACATACATACATACATACACACAAACACACACACACACACGTACACACACATACATACACACACATACATACATACACACACACATACATACATAAATAAATACATACATAATACATACGTAAGTACGTACATAGATACGCACATACATACATATATACATACACACACATATATAAACACACATACATACACATAGATACACACATACACCGTACATACATACATATACACACATATACACATATATACATACACATACACACACATACATACACATACATACATACACACAAATACACAGACACACGTTTTTCACATACATACACACACATAACAAACATACACATATATACCCACACATACATACATACACACACATAAACACACATAAACATACACACACATAAACACACATACATACATACATAATACATACATACACACACATACATACGCACACACAAATACACACAAACACACGTACACACACATACATACACACACATACACACCCACACATACATATACACATACACACAGACATACATACACACATACATACACACACATAAACACACATATACATACACACATACATACATACATACATAAACACACACACATACATACGCACACACAAATACACACACACACACACGCCTGCACGCTTGTCAGTACCTAGATGTACAAATCACGGCATTCCAAAAAAAGGCGTTTCCTACTTTCAATAGTTTAACACAGAACGCTGTTCAATTTCTGAAGAACATGAATGATTAATTTCATTTTCAATCCATAGATGACTCGTTAAATTTGGCTCTCGTAACTAAAGCCATAACAGACGAATTAGTGAGAATCTGGTTAATGACCACGCAGGTTAATATTCACAGTTATGGTGACTTAAGGTCTCTTTTGAATCAAATTTAGGAACCAGGGTTTGCAGGCCACACTACAGCCCATATATATCTATAGATGCAAATACAACAAACCAAAGGATGACACAATGGCATCTCGCCTTACGAAGTACGCTATTATGGGAATGTCATTACAAGCGATAATGGCAGGGTCGGAGTTCGTAGAATCTGTTGTCACCTCATTTCCCGTTTATATACAGCGCTGCTTAATGACGACCAATATAAAGACGGTTCAAGATGCACTATGTGTGTGTGTGTGTGTTTGTGTATATATATGTATGTGTGAATGTATGTATATATGTGTATGTATGTATGTATGTACGTATGTATGTATGTACGTACGCACGTATGTATGTATGTACGTACGCACGTATGTATGTATGTATGTATGCAAGTAGGTATGTATGTGTGTATATTACATACGCATAAATAAATAAATGTATACATACATTCGTACGTATGCATGCAAGTATATATGTATGTATGTATGTTTATGTTACATTTATTCACCTTGAAGAACGGACCGCTAGTTCGTCCCGAAACGTCGGTAAGCAATTACCACGATACAATATGTAATGACCCAGAAGAACGCAGATCTCATCACACAGTGACCACTGTGCCTACAAAGAATAGTGTTGCAGAGTTTAACATTTCTTTATTTTTCAGGCAGAAATTAACGACCCCATCTGTCTACTCGAATGTGCGTAAAGTTTTGTTTCAGATATGCTGCCCGTAATGTGTCTAGGTCAAACGGGTGCAGTTTTGTTAGTGCTGTAATTGTCACATTACCTGCGCCGGCAAATTATCGTTAACTTCAACGCGTCGATTACAGTGACCTTTGTAATTCGACACCACTCATAAATATGTTAAATGTCATTGTTGTGAAATGCAGGGCGCCGTCATTAATTAACAGTTTAATGGATAGAAATAAACTATCTGAAAAACTGAAAACAGAGTATTGTGTGCTAAATTCTTCTTCCACGTTTTGTACTGTACATTTTGCTGGTTGGGACTTTTCGTATTACGGGAGAGGAGGTGGGCGAGCGTGTCTCTGTGCGCATGTATTTGTGATTGTGTTTAGTAACGTTTGAACAAATGTAGTCTAAGTATTTTCGTACAACAAGGAATTGATTTTATTTAAGGCAACTCTCTCTACGTATTTTAAATATATTTACGTTTACAGTGAAAACATAGCAACCACGTAAGCCTCTGTATTTAAAATATTCCATCATATTTTGAAGGGTTTAGGTTTGCTGATAATTATTGAGAAGTAATAGAGGTTTATTGATAGAAATTTATCGTATGATATAGCCTGAAAAACTAACAACCGTTGCTTTGTAAATATTGGCCCAATTATTCTTTCGTTAGTTAAGACTAAGTTTTTTTTTGTTCTGGTACAGGATTTCTCAACAACATCAGGAAAATTCTACCAGACTACATGGCATCACCGCTCAGATTACGTTAATTTTTGAAAATTAATCCTTTTTAATTGGACATAGCTCTACAAAACATTCACAACTTTCGCAGAGTTATGTTCAGTCCTACCATAATGTAGTATCACCTGAATGTTCACACAACAGTATCAATAACTCGGAACTTAATGTGTATGTTCAAATTTTTCACATTTTACAATGCATTTAGCCTATCAGAATCGTCAGTGCATGTCTAAATGTAGTAAACGTTATTCCATTGTTGTTCCAGTAGAGCTGCTTCTATTTAAAATTTATTTATCCATGCTCTCATTACATATGTTATATATCGTTGAATGAGAGGATGACAGTGACTCGCGGTCAGGAGTTGCTGTAAAAGGAATCGAAGACACCGTAAGTTTATTTACCATTCTGAAATTAGTTAAGGAAAAAAAAATACCTTAGTGATTTTGGTTCTTTTCTTGCTCGCAATTCAAATATTTGTAATAAGACGATTGTTACTCCTTAGAATTTATCGCGATGATTGTTTGTAGATTATAAAAATGGTAGCGTTTGTTCAAATTAGTTTTACATGTCTTCCAAAAGGCAGGTATTTTAATGGTAATTGGATAATTACAAAAGCCAGATATGTAGAAGAAAAAATGGCTTTCTTAGAACTGTTAATATTGAATACCTACATGTCTAAACCGTGAATAAGTATTTCACAGGAAATGAGAAACCGCAGAATGCTGCTCTGAGTTTGTTGTTTGAAGATTTTGCTTTGAAAATTTCATCTTTTCCACCGCAATCTCAAGCAGAATGTTTAGAGTGTAATTAGTAGAACACTACTTACACGGATAAAGTACCTTAACAACAGCAGTTTATAAAGCTAAAGCCCTTCCGTGTAACCTATACTTTATATCCTTCCCTCCTACTTAGTTCTCTACCGTGTAGTTTCGCTCCGTTTTCGTTTCTCTCTAAAAAAAGTTCTTTTGCTAAACATTTATGTTCTAGCGCTCGAAGTTTGTTTCTCTACTTGTCGGCTGTAGAAACTTTATGCACGACAGCTTGCTCGTTCGTCCGCCTCAGCTGGCTTTGGGTTTTGTTGTAACTTATTGCTCCGTGCTGCCAATATTCGCTGTGGTTTGCTAGTAATAACCCAATATTCTGGTAGAGAGTCATATAGCCTACGTTCAACGGCTGTCGTGCGGACAGGCAACGTCTGTGCTGGCTATTGGAGAGTCTGTGTTCTTTTGTTCCAAACACTCGAGTTACAAGTAGCCACACTCTAACTTAAGTATGTAGGCATAATGTACACTGCCACTCAAACGACAGCGCAGTAAATTTGTGTATTGTACGTCAAAACACAACTGTCTTCTATCCTTCTTTATTATGCTGACGACGACATGTTTCGGCCACTGTGGGCCATCTTCAGGTCACAAAAATGTATATAGAGGAAAACTATACAGAGTATATATACAGCTGTATAGCTCTCCACTCAGCACGTACAAACCCCTCCTAGTTTTTCGCCTGATATAGGGCGTACTACTTATATATTACAGACTAGCTTAATGCGCCATTTGTAAGACTAGGTATTACTTAATTGTATATAACCATCGAATTCTTATACTCTGCCTAGAAGGTACTTGTAGCTCAATCAACCGACAAAGAGATCTAGTTGAAAGTTTAGAATATGATCATACTCTTTATAGTTTTCCTCTATATTCATTTTTGTGACCTGATGTTGTCCCACAGTGGCCGAAGCATGTCGTCGTCAGCATAATAAAGTAGGATACAAGACAGTTGTGCTTTGACGTAAACCCCCCCCCCCTAACGGGGATGATGCACCTAAAAATTGTGTATTGTATGTTATGCGAGTTACAGGATTCTGAAAATTCAATACAAATATAGGTACTATATATCCCAGACGACAGGAATCCCTGTGGGCATTCAAAGTGAATACGTGTTAAAATTTGTGCGTATGCTGACTTTAATCTCATAATATATTATTGCAGTTCCACTGCGCTTTCAATTGAGATGACCAGATGCTGTGACAAACATTTCAGTTCCTAACCTATGGCAGTGATATTAACCATTTAGAGTGCATTTTTTCACAAAGTGTCACCTGATTTAACATTCGAATATTCTGAAATATCTCCACCCAAAATTCTGTACGCGTTTCACCTAATTATCACAATAAACAACGATTATTTCTCTAAATAATATTAATAGATTTGATAAAAATATTCAAAGCGATTTTAAGTAGTCCAACACCACTGTGTTTTTATTTAAAAGCTACATGTTTCGTTTTATATATCGACCACCATCAGGCTAAAGATATGGAGTCATTAAATGGCAAGTAAAAATGAAATATATGAAACATTATGGTGTTTTTCCGCCTGATGACCGTCGATATGTGGACCGAAATATGTAGCTTTTCAACATAAACACAGTTGCGTTAGACTGAAGTGCTAATATTCATTTGAATATTATTCTGAAAACGCAACGGGATGAATGCTAACAAGTTAAGAGTTTGACATTGACAGTGGATGTACAGAGCGTTTTTTCGATGTAAGAATTTTAGTATTTAACACAATTTATAGAAGCGCAGCATAATATCACAGAAAAGTGTTTATATTGGAAGCTGTTCAGGAATTTTTTCTAAGTAACCTGCAGGACCACATCACTTTACACGACTAATGATAGCTTATTAAGCCCTCGGAGACGTGCTGCCGTCGCAATGGCTTTACAGCCCAATCGAGCCTCAGCCTCTTCCATGGATTGTCTCCAGGATTCTCTATTACTGGTTGTAGTTTTCCAAGCTGGTGTGCCATGTGACGCAATGGCGTCCCTTCTCACGCCGTCTTCCCATTTTTCCTCGGTTTTCCTGCTCTTCTTATCTTGGTGTTAATTTTTGTTGTAGGACTCTTCGAAAATATGCCAATTTAAAGTATTTGGGAAAGCCAGTAACAAATGAGAATTACGTTCAGGGACTTAAACTAAGGCAATGGCTACTGTTAGCTGTGGAAATTTTGTCTTCCTCTCTTATAAGATACAACCCAAAGTCTACTACCCTCAAGTTTTACGTTTTTTACATAACACTCTGTTTTCTTTGCAAGTATATTTTACAAACATACCGCCATTAAACAGTGATGTATTTGGCATAAATAATGCTTAAAATGTCTCTGTACGGTCATTGGCTCAAAAGGTGTAGTTTTCACTATGAAAATTTGTTCCATAAAAACTAAACACATAATCAGTTAAAAATATAAAATTTGGCACATTTCATTTATTAAATATAATAACCATATTATTACCTGAATATTGTTAAAACTTTATACGTTATTTTTCTGTTATTAACAAGAAGTCGAAACAATGGTCAGCCTTCTGAAGAATATTTCCAAACCGACGATATATTTAGAGAAATCGTGTCACAATGTATGTGATAACTTATTTTGTATATTTTTGTTATGAACGTTGTTATTAATCGACAATTGACAGTAAGGACCACTATATATATTTAATTATTTAATTTACATGCATAACGGAATTTATAAAGTACTTCACTTACGCTAATGAGAGTGTATTTAATTAATTTACATAGATTTTTCATGTGTAACCCCCTCCACACCTTAGTATTTTGTGTTTACTGCTTTCTTTTCAAGTAACGTTTTCTGCTGAGGACGGCTACTTGCAGCCCAATATGCAGGTACGTGTTTTAAACACTGTGTTCTCCAAATAGCTATGTAAAGAAGTCTTTACGATGGTACTAGTATGAAATATAAAACCAGAACTGCAATTTTACGCTAAATTTATGCGATCGTGAAAGTTAAGTCTTTCACTTCATGGACATAAAAGAGATTGGGAGTGTTTGAGGACAGGGTAGTAGGAAGTATATACATATATATACAGTCGGACCTAAGAGGGGAAACTGGAGAAAATTAGTTTAATCTTAAATTTATACTCTTCACCAAATAACAGACCTATTAGTGCGAGAGATTTTAACTTACAGTGGTAAATGTGAAGATTACTGTGTTTTCGATTGTGACGCCGTGTAGTTTGGCAGACATATATCAATATTTCGCAGGAACATGCTGCCTGCATTGTCAGGGTATCTAGCCTGCAAATTAAGGTAACCGTTTTCTCCCCCACGGTTCTTATCTACTAAAACACAAGGTTTAATATTCCATAAATCTGAAATCCTAAAAAATATTAAAGTTTCAGAAATTATAAGTTCTAAACTATGGTGTCTGGAGGAGTAGTCCGAGGGAAATTTTTTGATGTTTCGGAGAAAAGCATTGCCTCCATTTTCACGGCATGGAAATTTCCTTCTCTGAATACTGAATAACTACATTCTCTGGGAAGCCCGTAATTTTTTACCATTGACTCTGAGTCACTTCCCATTGCCATAGTCTGTTTCCTTTTATGTTAGATGTTCTTTACAAAAAAACAAAAACCACCCTGTGAAGACCACACCCGCACGTCCTTCTGATTGTGACTTAATATTAGCTGCCTACTTATTTGTCGGATTTTCAAAATTTTTGTATGACATTTCTTTATAACATTTGTTGAGCACGTGTGAGTTTCATGCATATCGGTTCAGGGGAAGTCATATTCCATATTTCGTAAGCGATTTTGATGACATTCTCTGCAGGAAACTTCTATATAGTGTTCCGAAAGAGGAGTGAATTTTATGAAAATCACTTCAGTGAAGGTCACTGTAACTGAGAGAGAATATGCGGTAGAGCAAATGTCAACGAAACATTAAGTGCTTACGAATTTTGTGAAAATCGGCTCAGTGAAAGCTTTACTTAAGTTCGTACATGCATTTCTATTCGCAATTTCCATATTTATTCCAGGTATGAATGAAATTCGATTTCATGGATCCGAGTACAATGCTCTTCAGTATTTTCAGTTATTTGTAAATCGCCTCTCAGAAGGTCGTACTTTCCTTATGAACATAAATTAACTCGTGTTTTATGTGTGTACTAATAAACCATGTGACATACTAAAAGTAAAGAAATCTTTCGCAAAATTTACTTACTACGACGTATAGTACGCCATTTTAAATTATGTTTCTTTTCTTTCTTTTTTCCCTTCTCTTTCATTTTATTCTACGCCGGTGACAGTGTCATTATAAATGAATAAAGCAGGAAGTGCAAAGTTTTCAACATCCAACTAGTCACCCCCACATATGTCAGAAGTGATAGGTGTCTTTTAGAGTTCACTGCTGCCCTCAACGTGACGGAATTTGAAAATCCTTCTAACCCCGTGAGGGCATATAAATCAAGCCTACTCAGTTGGAATAACAGTAAAGTCGCCCCCATTTCTTTAATCCACTACTTCCGTAGAGGTGACAAGAGATCTGAAGAACTCTGTGGGGATTCAGACTGTCGCCCACTCGATATGATACTGAATCCTTCTCCTCGGAAACTTAATCTTTCGATGGCTGTCGTTGTACTTGGAGCGGATCTCTCCTAATACTGTCTGTCTCTTCTGGCAGTTCTTCCCTTTAGGCGGTCGATCGCCCTCTCGCACACTACATGGTTACCGAAGAAGTGAACCAAACGAAGAGGCCAGTGGCGAAGACTTTGGAACAAGTAAACTACGTTGGATAACATACTGGAGTATTGTGGTCTTGTATGTTGTTAGCAAAGTGGTTCCACTTTGTCAGGACTCCGAGCAAGTTTGTTATAAACATAGGTAACAAGTGACAATAGCAGTACGTCGTAGTTAAACTGAAATATGTGTATTGTCAGTTGAAAATTGAGTACTTTTTAAAAACATTGACAAGAGAAGGATTTGTAGCTTAGGTAGGGCAGACAAGCTAAGTGCATTCCTGTCACCGTAGATTAGCGTGTACTTGGGGTGAGTTTGGAAGTGACGGCCACCCAGATGTAGAGTGATGCTGAAGGATACAGGATAAGCAGCAATGGAGAGATGAATGGGGGTGCTCAGACCTGAGAATTGGCAGAACTATTTTAATATAACATTAAATATCGTCTGTTACTGAAACTTAACTACTGCCGAAGACTTGATTTAAAATCCTCGATTCGAACTGAATCTCTATTCTGCTTTTCTTCTTTCACATTCTCCACGACGATTAAAGAAAATATAAATTTGTTACTGCCTACAGGATAAAGGACTGAAGGTTGTGCAATCTTTCCTAAACTTGGCACTAGAGGGAGGCAAGTGGTCACTGGACGGTCCGGTCTCCGGTGCTCATCACGAAACATGATGGTTGACCTCTAGAGTCTCTTCGAATGTTTGGCAAAACAGGAAGTTTCTTGCTCCTGCCGAGAATCGAAAGACAGTTCCACGGTTACCCAGTCCGTAGAGCGCTTTCCACTAATGAGATTGAAGGTTGTTAACTACTGGCTGGACCAGGACCGAATAGAATAGTCGCTCTTAAAGTTTCAAACACTTTTGTACTCTGTTTTAAAATATGCACAGGAACGATCGGCCTAATACTTCGAAGCCTAAAGTTTGGATAAAAAATTGATCGTCTTTCTTAGTATTCAAATATTATAACAGGGGCTCTGTTCTTGTTTGATTTGCTTCTTGATAAATCCGTAAATGATTTAATGACAATAAATCAATCGAATATTCTGTTATTTTTAAATTATATTTGAAGGTGGCATGAAAGTAATAAATATAAATAAATGAAAGAATAAATAAATAAATTCTTATCGGACACAGTGTTAGGTCTAAAACTTATTTTTTATGTGATGATGGCTTGTGAGATTTTCATAGGGGTGACGACGAAAATTACTCCTCTGGAATGCCAGTTTATGCATGTTGGTATTGGCGTACCTGCCAAAGTTTCAGAGCATTGGAAGATATCTAGATACGTAGAAACTTCGCTAGTTATGGCCCGCCGCCAGTGAGTTTTCTGTTACCATTTCATTATCGAACATCAAACATTCTTGGATTTGTTGATCATAAAAAGGAGGAAAGATACTGACTTGGACTCAAAAATTTTTAAAAATTCCAAGTTCCTTTACCATATTGAATACTTATGTATACACACTTTCTCGAGATCATTTATGGTTTCCCAGATAGAGACTTTGTCGAGCACACTGCTACTGTAAATTTTACATATGGATATATTGCCTCCTTTTGTTGTGCTGGAGCCAGTAGCTCCCATGTGACCAGAACATTTCTGCCCTTCTAATTCTTCCAACGACTGGAGCGTAAATTCACCGCTTTGCTCTAACATCTGTACATATTGCGTCTCAGTATTTGTCCTTCTTGCTCTGTCCTCTGCTCCTTTTATCCCAATATTAATTCTTTCCCTCCTCTTGCTTTCCTTTCTTTGTCCTATCTATGTAGTCATTTCTTTTACTTCAGCTTCCTTTTGTGTGACGTGTTGCAGGGAGAAGTGTGTTACGAAGTTCCTTCCATCTACAAAAGTAAAAGAAGCTTTCTATTTTAGCGAGTGCTCTTGCACCACGTGATATATCAAATCGAAATATGGAAGATCAGAGGATAATAAAATTCCACTTTGCTGTCGAAATTGTAAACTTTGATGGTCACTGCACAGCTGTATTTGATAAAATACTCTCGGGCGGCCCAACCGTGTCAAATCAGATTCTAATTCCAGCGTATCCATAATCAAGGAATAATGTGATGTTACCGGAAAAGTGGATATTTCAAGTATTTTGGTAGCATTGTAACAAAAGATGCAAGATGAAACGTGAAATTAAATTCAGAATCGCCTTGACAAAAGCAGCATTCAAGAAGAAGAAGGATCTTTTCACCAGCGAATTAGATTCAAATTTAAGGAAGAAAGTAGTAAAATGCTACATTTGGAGCATAGAATTTTATGGTGCCGAAACTTGGACACTTTTCAAAGTATAACAGAAATATCTGCAAAGTTTTGAAATGTGGTGCTGGAGAAGGATGAAGAAGACCAGTTGGACCGGACATGTCTAATGAAGGAGTATTAAAAAGAGAGTAGGAGGAGAGGAATATCCTACTAACAAAAAGAAGGAAGTCTAACTGGATTGGTCATATCTTGCGTAGGAACTGCCTTCTGAAACGCGTTGTTGAAGGAACGATAGAAGGAAAGATAGAAATGACGGGACGAGTAGGGAAAAGACGTAAGCAATCACTGGATGACCTTAAGGAAACCGGAGGGTAGTGGAATTGAAAGAGGAAGCACTAGATGGCACTTTGTGGAGAACTCGTTTTGGAAGAGGCTGTGGACCTGCCGTAAGACAGACTACGTACTGAACGAAAGAAGGTGAAGGTATTCTCTCAGTCAGGGCTTTGGAAGAACAAATTCTCAGGGAAATAATGACACCAGATGGACAGGTATTAACATGAAGATGGACAGTCATAGTTTTACTCTTCGCTGAACATTACCAAGGTGATCAGTTAAAGAAACGTGATACAGACCAGACCAGATCAGATCAGAAACTTAATACGCATGAGGAAGAAATAAAAACTTCTTCCAGAAAGTGTGAAGGAAAAGAAGGGTCTTGGTTACAGGGTAGATAACAGTAGATGAGCTAATCTTAAATGAACGGGATTGAAGAATTTGGACAGGAATCAGCTGGCTCAGGAGAAGGTACATTAGCGGGCTGCTTTTAGCAAGGTTAAACACTTTTGCTTTCAGCGCAATAACAATCCTGACGGTGGTTTAAATGTCGTAGACATAATGTAAAACTTGGCAACTTCCATATGTTTTTAATACCAATGCTGTATTTCCCGTACTAGTATCTCTCAGTAACGTTTCGGTCGAGCCATAAGACTGAAACTTCACGAGGAAATCTGTTAAATTTTACGGTCTCTGCAGCATTTACATTACAAGTTGCGCCTCTCTCAAATGTTTATTATAAGCTACGGAAGGACCAGGACACCGACTGATATGTCGCTGATATTGTTTTCATCTCACGACTTTGTACTTAATTATTGTTACTTATTTAAGTAAGTAATTAATTTTCTGTTACTGTAAAAAGAAAATACTAAAATGGATTCTTTCCTTTATCTAGTAAGAAGTAAGAATCAATGTATTAGGCAAAAAACGGGAGCACAGAACATAGTAAAGGGAGTAAAACGGTACCAGAAAAAGTGGCTACAACATGTACAGAGGATGGACACAAGCAGTCTAACAAAACAAGTACTACAATATAAACCAAAAGGACGAAGGAACATAGGACGACCGAGGAAGAGATGGAGGGACCAACTTTATCTTGAGGATCAAGGAACAGGAAACACGCCTAATCCTTCAGGAACATGATGATGAAGATGATGACTAAAATGAATTCAGTCAGGATAGGCTTAAATATCCCTGACTGAAATTAGAAGTAATTGCTGTAAAAAGGTTAAGTTTCACTTTATGTGGCAAGAGGGACAGCTTTGTGCCTGGCAACGTGACGCAGTACAAGGGTGTAAAATAATCGTAAAGTTGTTGTGTGATTCCTTAAAGATGTGCAAAAGTGAACAGATATGTTGCTGCTTATTTCCACTATGTGGAGGTGAGTGTAAAGATTAACGCTCTGGCCACATTGTCCCAAGGAAAAGCGCCTCCTTTTGGTTGTGGTTAAACGATGTGGTGGTCTCCTGAGCATGTCTGGAATCTGCGAGAAATTTAACACAACCCGTACAGAGAACCAAATCTAATCCTGTGATCGTCCAGTTCCTAACAAGGTTACTTTGCTGATTGATGTATAAAAGGGGTAAATATTTTTGGGGTAGGGGAAAGCCATTTGGTGGCTCAATGTTTGGGCTTCTTTTTATTTAATTAGCAGATAGCAGGAGAACTCTGTGAGAGCAGGAGTGGTCTGTGTTGTGGGAAAGGTGCGCTCCAGCGTTAATTAATGTAGATTCAGTCCTAATTCATAAAGCCTTAGATATACCCTGTAAACACGTGTACAGATAGACTTAATTTAATAACCGGGATCGCTGCTTGCTGTATCAGAGTTAAGCGAGTATCTAAATGTAAGGGGAGACTACAAACATGATTATCGACATCTCTGTCCAAATGCATATTCGAAACTCAAAGTTCTGTAATTGTATATGTAAAGGGAAGACAGCATGGAACAACAACCTCTAGAACGTTAGTAACAAGGAATTGAGATCCGCGCTCATTTGGGATTTTACGCAGTGTATAATGTAGTTTCTTACCGACGTTTCTGGACAACCTTTCATCTGCATCCTCAAGGGCTAAGCAGTCCAAGAAGAATAGACTTCTTGACTCTCGAAGATCGAACCGATAAGTTGTCCCGAAATGTCCGTAAGAAACTACATTGTACGGTAAGGGAAATCACAAAAGAGCACTGATCTCATTTACACCGCGGCAGAGGACTGAAATCACGCACACCTACGAAACTCCACGCTGTCATACACATGCACACCACAATCCACAATGTCGCACACATGCACACCACAACCCACGATGTCACACACATGCACACCACAATCCACAATGTCGCACACATGCACACCACAACCCACGATGTCACACACATGCACACCACAATCCACGATGTCGCACACATGCACACCACAACCAACGATGTCACATACGTGCACACCACAATACACGTT
>Ga0123352_10000525_pt1 | contig 46404 bp, 43 predicted proteins | sample TergutLab28metaG_FD_89700 | JGI IMG/M metagenome (GOLD analysis project Ga0123352, IMG submission 89700) | Labiotermes labralis P1 segment gut microbial communities from Petit-Saut dam, French Guiana - Lab288 P1 | ecosystem: Host-associated > Arthropoda: Insects > Digestive system > Gut ... | reverse complement strand
GCTGTCTTGAAGAATATGTCGATCGGACGTTTGAGCATCAAAAAGAAAATGATGAAAGCCGCTCGCGATCCTCTCTTCCTCCAGCTTCTCTTGTTTCAATAGTAAATGCTGTTGCCCTGGCAAATTGCCGGATTTTTCCATTGCAAGAACAAATCACAAAAAGGGCATGAAAGATGAGGAGTTTCATCCTTCATGCCTTTTACTCTGCAAAATCTAGATTATTACGCAATTCTGCTGCTTTGCGCAGCTGAGTGCTTACTTTGCCGGTACGCTTTTCAGCATATATTGTTTATGCCAAATAACATACCCGATTGTCACAGGCACATAGAACGCAGTAAGCCAAATAAGTGCAGCAAGCAACGCACCTGTATACATCGTCAGTGTGAAATTGAACATGAAGTGGATCCATATCGGAACAAACAGATTTTTGCAACGATTGTAGCAAATGCCAATGATAACCGCCGCACAAGTGATTGCAACCATATACCCAACAATGAACTGAATCAGGTCTAGTCCCATATATCCACTTGTAAACCACAAGGGCGTATGCCAAAAGCCCCATATGATACCAACAATGACAGAAGCCTTAATTACGCTAAATCGCTTTTCCATATGCGGCTGTAAAAAACCGCGCCATCCAGATTGTTCACCTGTTGGTCCTTGAATCGCTGTCCACAAAAAGCCTGTGAAAAGCGTTGGAACAGATAAGTCAAGCAAGCTGTAAAATGAAATTCCTTTTTCAAATGCTGTAATTCCCACAGCACCAAAAAATGCGAAAAATTGTATCACTGTGACGCATAATAGCAGTTTCAAATTCAAGCGTTCCCGAAAGGCATTTCTATAAAACGCCTTGATTGAATTGCCTGGAAACAATTTTTTGAAAAGAACCAATAATGCGAAAGTGGGCGTCCAAGCCGCAAAGGCAACCATTAGAGCAAATAAAGTACTCTCTTGAAACACAAGCGCATTTTCGCCCATCGGCATAATGATAACGCCGATAAGGGAAAAGACAACCCAAAAGAACAGGTATGAACATGCAATATATACGATACTTTTCTTTCTATCTGACACAACAATCCTCACATAAAATTTTCTGTTTCAAGCAGAACAGAAGCGCTTTGACTCTATTTGCATCTTGTAGGGGCGACCTGTGGCCGCCCGCGGACACGCATTGCATGTGCTCCATATGCAATGCGCCTACTATTTCTCCCTCATACCTGACCAAGCGCCGATCCCACCGGCAATCGCGCCAAAGAACGCACCTGTCGCGGGCCAGACAATCCATGTGATGTGCCAGTCTCCGGACAAAAAGCTCCAAAGCAGATAGCTTGCCGCCACAATCGGCCAGTATATGGCGGCAATGGTGCCAATCAGCCGCCCAGACCTGCTATATTTCCCTTTGTTTGCGTAATCCCCTACATTGAGCAGAACATCGTACACAGAAAACAACATCCCCGTTGGGATAATCAAAAAGACACCGAAACCAATCATAACAAGCATGAGCTCAAGCCCTGCATTATTTGCAAAGGTACGACCATCCCATAGAAATAGTCCCACCGCAAAGATCATAATTACAACACCACAAGAGATCTGAATCGCAAAGCGCTTCATAAACTTGGCGCGTCTCTGCTCCATCTCCAGTTTTGTCGTGGCATCTAAGCGGATGACTTTCTTTTCATATGCCTCAAATTGCTCCAGCTTCAACCCGTTCACAATCAGCAAAGGCATTGCGATTGCAATCGCCGCAAAGAGGGCAAACAGACCGCTGAGGAAAAAAGCTGCAACACCGCAAAGAATCAACCAAACACCCAGCCCAATGAAAATACCGCTCTTCTTCATTTGCCAAATATACGCTTTCGCTTCTTCTCTTGTAAGGAAAATGCTGTCTTCTTCTTCCCCTTTCGCATCCAAACCAAGCTCCGCCGCAATCTCGTCCATACTGCCGAAGTCAGCAATCACACTGTACGCCGCCTCATGCTCGCTTTTGCCTTCCTCCACAAGTGCGTGGTATTTCTCCTCCATGCTCGCAAGCATTTCCTCTTTGAGCGTGCGCACTTGTTCCGTTTGCGCAAATCCGGCAAAGGCATTATCCAGATAGGTTTTAATCACTTTCATCATCATACTTCCCTTCATCTTCCAGAATAAACTTCGAGATCAGCTCCTTGGTGAGCCGCCACTCCTCACATTTTTGACGGTAATAGTCACGTCCCGCCTTCGTCAAACTATAATACGTCCGCTCACGTCCGCCGGAGTAGGAACCGGGGTAGGAGCGCAGATGCCCCAGCTTCTCCAAACGCGCAAAGGCGGAATAGAGCGTCGTTTCTTTCATCGTGTAACAGTTCCCAGAGAGGTCTGTAATCCGTTTGGATATCGCATACCCATAGGAATCCCCCTCCCAAAGTGCCCGCAGGAGCATCAGGTCGATATACCCCCGCATGACATCACTGCTGATCGCAATCGGCTCCAATGAATCACCACCCTTCTGCATTTCGTTCATGCAGTAAAAACTACAAGCACGGACGCGCAATGCGCGCCCCTACAATATGTCTATGAACACATAAGCGCCGCGAATTGCTTGACTTTTTCATCGTCAATGGCACGCACATAGCCGGATTTTTTGGTGACAGCCTTCATAATCAACCGCTCCATCGCGTTTGCTTTCTGTGGATCGAATATGCCGCCCAAAAAACTCACCGCTGTCGCCTTTTGCAGGATATCCGCTGGAAAGTTATCAGCAAAGTACTTCTTTTCATCGCTCTGCGCCATGCCGGATAAGAACAAACCAAGCTTTTTACCCTGCAACTGCGCCGCGTGTTGCGCAAGAAACACCTTCGCCTCTTTGCGAATTGACCCCGCATAGAGCGAACTGCCGATGATCACACAGTCAAAGCCATCCAGCACGGGAATGCTGCCCTGCTTCAAATCATGAAGCACCACATCGCCGATCTGCTCCGAGATGGATTCGGCAATCTCGCGAGCGGCTCCGTGTTTTGTGGCATAGAGAATGAGTGTGCGCATAGTGATAGCCTCCTTGCATAGTACTACGTCTGTCGGTGTAGTAAGGATAACACAACTACTACGTCACGTCAAGTAGTTTGGATATAAAAAATCCGAACCTGCGATAGGTTCGGATTTTCATCAATAAACACGCTAAAATTGCTCCAGATACGCCATCCACTTTGCAATCATGTCATACATGCTTACACCATAGACTTCCTCCATCAGATAGATATCATCAAACACCCGCATAAAGTCTCCGATTGTGCCGTGATGTTCCAGTAGAAAATAGACAAAAGAAGCGGCTGTCTCATAGGACATGAGCTCTGGATATCTTGTTCCAAACTCTGCCTCATCTGCAAAGTTATTGCGCCGATTCAGCGTTCGCGAGGCTTCGATGTGCAGGTGATTGTTGCCGTAATTTGTGCGATAAGGATGCTCTGTCTGTGCGGCAAACAAAAAGTCTATCAAATCACACAAGCCCTCTTCCAAGAACATGGCGTGTCCCATAAGCGCCGTTTCAGGCGGCATCGGGAAGTTCGATTGTCGTTCATCATACCGCAAAATTGCGTGGACTGCTTCATGCACAATCAGCGAAGGTAATAGTCTCGCTTCCATGCTGATATATGCAGAGGTACCAAAAACACCTCCCCCGCCCCACATGGGCATGGGATGGTCGTCTGTGGGCTCTGTCACATTGAATACAAAACTAAGAGGGTGGCTCACTTCAATTCCAAGAAAGTCTTTGGCAAAACGAAGTCCATCCTCGCTCACCGCTACAAGATCGCCAATCAGCTCATCTGTCCATCCACCCGGGGTAAAATAGTAAGAACCGTGCTCCCCAAGTACGTGTAGTGCCACCTCTATGTCAAAATCTTCCCGCGCGGAAAAGCGGTAATAAGGACGCTCCGGTTCATTGATCTCAATCCCTTGAGATCGAAGCAGCTCAGATGCCAATATTGTTTCGATATCCTGCTCTCGGCTTCCGCTGCACCCAACCAAAAGCGCGATAAGTACCACAAGCAGAGCAAGTACGATGCCGAATTTTCTCATTTTCTCCTCCATGTGTATCTAGTTAATTAATACAGTTATATCATATAGAGATTTTTCTGTCAAGAGCAGCCACTATGTAACACAATGCCCCGTTGACAACTCGGAGCCTGCGCTGTATAATAAATATACAAAAAGGAATTGTCGCCTATGGTGGGGCGGCTCAGTCCTTGGGTAGTGCTATAAGAACAGAGACACCTAGCGATTAAGCTTGGCGTCTCGTCTTATTTGCGCCTGTTACTACACAGGGCAATCAGTGCTATAACAAAAGTCCCAATGACAAATAGTGTGTCCTATGTAACATACTGCAAAGCATCACCCCCTTCACAAGGAGTGACCGAGTCGCCTAGCGACAATTCCTGATATGATTATACCACCGCAAGTCACCGCGAACAAGCTTGAACTACTTCTACATCACTTCAAATAGCCTGTATCAAAAAATCCTCGCAGATCACTCTGCGAGGATTTTGTCACATTATTCTTCGTCCTCGACATACTCCAGTATGTCAGACGCTTTACAGTCCAGGATAAAACACAAGGTATCTAGCGTCTTGGTGCTAATTGCCTTTCCATGTTTCATTCTATGCAAGATGCTAGCAGAAAAACCATGCTTAAAGATAAGCTGATATTCAGTGATCCCTTTGCTCAATAAAGTTCTATAAAAAGGCGCATAGCTTATCATGAGTTTCACCTCAATGATAGCCTAACATGCTCGACTCATTGACTATACTTCTTTTATTGAGTATAATGAGTTGAGGTGAAAACTAGCATGGCAGTAATTGAGCTAATCATCGAAGTATTACTTCAGAGTTTGTGGACCATCTTATTTTTTCTCCCCATGTTCCTTGGTCTTTGGATATGCTCATGGGACACAAAGAAATAGCAGACAGCAAAAAGACCCGAATCAATAGATTCGAATCTTTTTGGTGACGCGTACGGGACTCGAACCCGTGTTGCCGCCGTGAAAGGGCGGAGTCTTAACCGCTTGACCAACGCGCCATATTCGTATGATTGCCCTTGACCTTCACCAAACAAAGCGGGACTTTGCTTTGTTTGGAAGCGAACGACGGCTTGTAGAGTGCAGTTTTCATCCAAAGGGCGTAGCCCGACGATGGAAACGGAACGGTGCAAGCCGGTAGTGAGCTGGTAGCGGTAACTGGATTTGAACCAGTGACACTCCGGGTATGAACCGAATGCTCTAGCCAACTGAGCTATACCGCCATATGCATTTCGCTCCGGAAGCGACGATAGTCATTATACCGAACCTTTTTGCATTTGTCAATCATCTTTCCAAAAAAAGTTGGAGCTTGTTCTACACCTCTGTAAAACAAGCTCCATTTTATGATAAATCGCCCCGGGTTTAGAGGTTTCGCTCCGGCAAAAACCGCAAGGGGTCGACTCTCTCCCCGTCCTCAAACACTTCCAGATGCAAATGGTGTACAATCCCGGATTTCGAGAGCGCAGTCGCCCCCACCGCACCAATCGGGACACCCATAGACACCCATTGCCCCTCTTCCACCAAGGGATTCTCCATCAGATTGGCATAGAGACTCCGCAATCCGTTCCCGTGACTGATGACAATGGTCATCCCAAGCAGATCATCATGGAAAATCCGCTCGACCACACCGCCTGTGATCGCTAGGACGGTCTCTCCTAAATCCGCGCGGATATCAATACCTGCATGGGTGCGCCAGTCGCCCATGGTACGATCAAAGATGAGTTCATCAAGAGAATGCGGCACCTCTACCTCACCGGCCACAGGCCAGACGAATTGGAGCGGTGCAGGCTCCACATGGGCGGGTTCCTCAAGTGGCGGATCCTCTGCGGGAGGCTCCGTCTCTTCCGGCTCCCCCTCGTCCTCCCGATCCCGGTTGAAGAAGAAAGTCTCATCATCTTCCGGCTGCTGTGTCTCTTGCGGACTTGGAGTCGGCGTGGCAGTACCCAAAGTCGGCACACTCGGCGGAAGCTGCGCCCAGTCCTCTATCTCCGCAATCACAGGCAAGTCTATGCCGCCGGATGTGATATCCCGGCTGAGCATCGCCCAAGCGGACACACCGATCACACCGACACAGAGGAGTAGCACAAGATAAAATCCGCTTCCCGACAAAAACTCGCCGGCTCTCTTTGCAAAACCATCTTTCCGTTTCATATATATACCTCCCAAAAATAGAACACACAGCCCGGACGCGCCCGCCCGATCTGCGTGTTCAACGTCTCTAATGGCTATTTTCACCAGTTGAGACGGAAATATACATGTGTTGGAAAGATTTTCTCGTTTAACGGAATCAGCACTCGAACCATCTTCCCCAATCGGCATAGTATATAAGGAAATCTTTTCAAGAAGGGAGGATAGTCAATTATGTCTAAAGGCACACTCCAAATTAAAGTTACTACAGCCGATGGCAGATTGCCCGTTTCCGAAGCAAATGTACGGGTCAGAGACGCAATGGGGGGTGTAGTATACACCCTCACTACCGATACAAACGGGATGACAACAGTGGTTTCCTTGTTTGCACCCAGCAGAGAATTATCTCTGAGTCCCCATACATCCCACCTATCTTACAGTTCATATGAAATTCTGGTTACCCACTCCGGATACGTCCCGCAATTTGTACGCGGCGTACGCGTGTTCGATGGAGTAGGCGGCTTATTGCCGGTTGACTTGTCACCACGCACTGCACAAACCGACTTGGGCAATTCGGTCAATGTGGTTGATATCCCGCCGCCGAGCGCACAAGAGCAGATCAACTTCCCGCCAGCAGGCGCGGTATGGGGCGGATTTTAAGAATCGCCGACACAGATCACGCCCCTATCTCTTACATAGCCTCAAAGCGCCCTCGCTTCGGGGCTTTCACTTATTTCGCGTCTTGCGCCCAGTCAGCAATGTGACCCAACCGCTCCATAATTGGCAGCTTCTGCGTACAAAGTCCCTCGCAGGCACCGCAACCGGTGCAGTTCCCTGCTTCCGCAGCGGAGATCGTCCAATGCCCTTTGATAAACTCGAGCATCTTCTCTCGATCATCTCTCACGAGATATTCATTATAAGCCGTCAGCAACTGGACAATCGGTACCCCCACAGGGCAAGGCATGCAGTAAGCACAGCTTGTACAGAGACTATTGGACTGAAAGCGTGTCTTCAGTTCATCAAAATACGCCTCACCAATCTCAACCCGCCGATAGGCTGCCGAAACGCATTCCTCCAGCTCCGCGATCGTCCCCACACCTGGGAGCGCACAGGATACCTCTTTTTGCCCCAAGAGAAAGCGCAATGCCGCGTGTACAATCGTCTCATCCGGCGCGGATTTGAGGAAGGAAAGCACGTCCTCATACTGCGGAATGGTTCCGCCGCCCAGAGGATTCATCGCCATCACACCAAGTCCCGCATCATAACAAGCCTTCACACCCGCCCGCCGAAAGGCAAAGTTGATAGCGTTGTAACCCAGGATCACCGATTCAAACCGCCCATCATGGACGATTTTCTCAATATCGCCGCCGTCTAAGTGTGTACTCAGGCAAATATGTTCAATCAGCCCCTCTTCTTTTGCGCGGAGCATCCCCTCATAGATACCCCCAGGAGCGATCATTTTCCCATAGTCCTCCAAGGTACAAGCACACCACATGTGATAAAAGGTGATCTGCTCCACCCCAATGCGATCGATGGATTTCCGCACCGCATCATACGCACCTTGGGCTGTAGTCGCCATCCAGAGTCCGCATTTTGTGGAAACATAAGGCTTCTCCTTCACCTGCCGCAGCGCACAACCCAAAATATCCTCACTCGCATCATCCGAATATCCGGGCGCTGTGTCGAAGAGATTGACACCAAGCTCCATCGCCCGCAGGACAATCTCCGCACACTTTTCGGGGCCGTCCTTGTAGTCTTCCGGAATATAGCGCATCCCGCCAAGGCTGATGGCACTGACTTGTTTGCCGGTTTTTCCAAGGGGATTGTAATACATGATGTACTCCTCCTGTGTATTTGTAGGGCGCGGCGACCTCGACGCGCCGTTTCTATATTGCCTGTGCTGTTGGGCGGTGCGTCGGGTCGCCGCACCCTACAGGTGTGCATTCCGGTTAATGTAATCAAATGCTTATTCGGTACATCAACCCAGTATCTTGTGACGAAGAATACCGAACACCATAGCTGATACCGCGGCGATGCTATATATAATCGCCACTATGATGGCATCTTCATTTGCCGATGAAGGTGCCATAGAAAGTGCAAATACAATCCAGCCAATAACCACTATCCTGCAAACCCAAGCCACTGCCCGCAATTTCTTTATGTGGGCGGCGACCATCAAAAGGATTGCAGCGATAGCGTACAACGCCCCCACTGTAAGAGCTGAGGCAACACCGGAAACAAGAAGATTGCGTCTAATAGTAACTTCAGCAGAAATTCCTACAACTATCAGCATGGAAATTATGAATATTATATTTGGTGCATTTCTATTTTTCATGTATGAGACTCCTCAAAATATAAATTTGTAGCTATTACAACAAAACGATCCACCTCTATCAATCATCCTTATGCAGCACCCTATCCACCAAAAAGCGCGGACGGCGCTTTGTCTCCATGTACGTTTTCCCCGCATATTCGCCCACGATACCGAGGCACAAGAGAATAAACCCGCTGTTGCCAAAGATGGCAATAGTCGGAATCCGCCAGCCCCAAATGGGTGTACCCAGAGCATGTTGAGTCACGAAGACAATCGTAAGCACAAGCGTTGCCAATAGCAAAATCAGTCCCGATAGCGTAATCAAGCGCAAGGGACGGACAGATAGGCTTGTAATCCCATCCACTGCCAAGGCGATCATCTTGCCGAGCGGATATTTCGTCTCCCCTGCAAAGCGTTCGCCCCTAGCATAATGTACAACATCAGAGCGTAGCCCGATCATGGGCACCATGCCCCGGAGGAAGAGAGCGGATTCCTGGTATTCCGAAAGCGCCTCTAAAGCGCGTTTGCTGAGCAGCCGATAGTCAGCGTGGTTAAACACCACCTCACCGCCAAATGCGCGGATGAAGCGGTAGTAGCTCTCTGCCGTGTAGCGCTTAAAGCGCGTATCTGTATCCCGTGCCGAGCGCACACCATACACAATATCACAGCCCTCTTTGTATTTTGCAACCATCTCATCAATGGCATCCAGATCATCTTGCAAATCTGCGTCTAGACTGATGGTACAGTCCGCCATATCTTTGACCGTGAGCAATCCCGCCAGCAGTGCGTTCTGGTGTCCCCGATTCCGCGACAGCCCAATACCGGAGAACAGCGAGTCTTCCCGATGGAGGGTTTCGATCAAACTCCAAGTCCGGTCACGAGACCCATCATCCACAAACACAACACGGCTCTCGGCGGAGATTTCCCCGCCTGTGATCAGCGCAGTCATTTTCCCCCGCAGACGTTTTGCTGTCTCTGGGAGGACTTCTTCTTCATTATAACAGGGGATAACTAGATAAAGTGTATTCATAAACTGACTCCTATGTAAGGGACGGGATTATCCCGCCCGTTCCATTATCATCTATGCGAAACGATACCACGTATGGATTTGTATGAGACAATACAGCATGTGTGCAGTGCGGGTTGATGCCGCGGGCGGGATAACCCGCCCCTACTACAGCCATTATATCGGAAATTTGCATCTGAGACAAACATTTTCTGCCATTTTTTCAATTTGCCATTGAAAAATATCCCAAAAAAGGGTATTATTGGAGTAATGCAATTTCGCAAAAATCGGAATCATAAGGGGCGACTATGCTTCACATCGTACTCCACGAGCCGGAAATCCCGGCAAATACCGGGAACATTGCCAGAACCTGCGCCGCCACGGGAAGTCCTTTACATCTCATCCGCCCCTTGGGCTTTGATCTCTCAGAAAAAGCGGCACGCCGCGCGGGGCTGGACTATTGGCACTTGGTGGATGTGCACTTATATGACGATTTGGACGATTTCTTCCGCAAAACAGGCGCAGAAGACATTTGGCTCCTCTCCAGCTACGCACCGAATTGCTATGCAGATGTAAGCTATCAGCCAGGCTGTTATCTTATGTTCGGCAAAGAAACCAAGGGATTACCGCAGGAACTGCTGGATCGCCATCGCGACCGCGCCCTGCGTTTGCCTATGCGCTCTGAGGCACGATGCCTCAACCTATCAAGTGCCGCAACCGCGGTATGCTACGAAGCCCTGCGCCAGATGGGGTTCCCAAATCTCAAGCACGCAGGCAGAATGAGCGAAACCTTGTAGGGGACGCACACTGGGTGTCCCACACCCTTAAAGCCTCCTTTCTCAAAGGAGGTGGCAGGCGAAGCCTGACGGAGGATTTGTTACAACACGCAATCAGGTCACCGTAGTGCATAAGGGCAATCCTCAGTCTGCTGCGCTGACATAACTGACACCCCAAGAGGGCAAGGCGAAGCCGTAGACCGATTGGTACGGCGGAAGGAATGCCTGTGGTAGCTCCTTTGAAAAAGGAGCCTAGGGTCAAGAACAGCGTCCCCCACAATTGATATATCCAAAAAATGTTCATATAACCGACAGACAATACAAGGAGGGTTCTTATGCAATACAACAAGTGTACCATCCAAGACATCAACGTTTCCGGCAAGCGGGTGCTTTTGCGTTGTGATTTCAACGTACCCCTTGACAAACAGACAGGGGAAATCACAGACGATAAGCGCATCGCGGCGGCACTGCCCACCATTCGCTACTTGCTCGACCATGGCGCGTCTATCATCGCATGCTCCCACCTTGGCCGCCCCAAGGGCGAATGGCTGCCGGAACTCAGCCTTGCACCTGTGGCACAGAAGCTGAGCGATTTACTCGGTATCCCTATCAAAATGGCAACGGATGTGGTGGGGGAAGATGCCAAGACACAAGCGGCAGCACTCAAACCTGGCGAGATTATGCTCCTTGAAAACTTGCGCTATCACAAGGAAGAAACGAAAAACGATCCGGAGTTCGCCAAAGAACTTGCCTCCATGGCAGATCTCTTCGTGTCAGATGCCTTCGGCACCGTCCACCGTGCACACGCATCCACTGCGGGTGTTGCCGCATATCTTCCCGCCGTCAGCGGTCTCTTGGTCGCACGTGAGCTTGAAGTCTTGGGCGGCGCGCTCACCGAGCCCAAGCGTCCCTTCGTTGCAATCTTAGGCGGTGCGAAAGTATCGGACAAGCTGGGTGTCATCCAAAATCTGCTGGATAAAGCGGATACCCTCATCATCGGCGGCGGCATGAGCTATACTTTCAACAAAGCCGAAGGCGGACGTGTGGGTAAAAGCCTCTGCGAAGACGAAAAGCTCGATTATGCCCGCTTGATGATTGAACAAGCAAAGGCAAAAGGTGTAAAACTTCTAATCCCAACAGATGCACTGGCAGCGGCAGAATTTTCAGCCGATGCTGAGCCGCACTCTTGCAGTGCATATGATATCCCCGATAGCCTCATGGGACTCGACATTGGCCCTGAATCCATGGTCAACTTCGTCCGGGAGATCGAAGGTGCTGCAACTGTGATCTGGAACGGCCCCATGGGTGTGTTCGAGTTCCCGGCATTCGCACAGGGGACACGCGCCGTGGCAGAAGCCATGGCACAGTCTGAGGCGATCACCATCGTCGGCGGCGGTGACAGTGCGGCAGCGGCGGCACAGTTTGGATTATCCGAGCAAATGACACACGTATCCACAGGCGGCGGTGCCTCTTTGGAGTTCCTAGAGGGAATCGAACTGCCAGGGGTTGCGTGCTTACAAGATAGATAGAGGAGAAAAAACAATGAACAGAAAGTACAGAAAGACCGTGATTGCAGGTAATTGGAAGATGAATATGCTTCCATCTGAGGTAAAAGCATTCGCAGAAGAGCTCAAAGGATTGGCATCAAAGCCTAAGTGGTGTGATGTGGTCATCTGCGCTCCGGCTGTGATGATTTCGACTGCGGCAAAAGCCTTTAAAGAAAACCGTGTGGGCGTTGGCGCACAAGATATGAGCGCCCATGAATCCGGCGCATACACAGGCGAAGTCTCCGGTGCACAGTTGGTGGATGCAGGTGCAAAATATGTGATCATCGGTCACTCCGAGCGCCGCGCCAATCATGGCGAGACGGATGTCCAAGTTCGTGCAAAAACAGCGGCGGCGCTTGCCCATAAGCTCACCCCCATTGTCTGCGTCGGCGAAACATTGGCAGAGCGCGAGATGGGGATTACCTTGGAACTTGTTGCCCTGCAAGTAAAAACTGCACTAGCAGGACTCACAGCGGAACAAGCACGGAAAGTAATCATCGCCTACGAGCCGGTCTGGGCCATCGGCACCGGTGTGACCGCAACAGCAGAGCAAGCAGGCGATGTCTGCACGGCAATCCGCGCTGTCATCCGCGGGCTCTACGGTGCACGAATTGCACGGAGCAGCACCATTCAATACGGCGGCAGCATGAACGCAAAAAATGCAGCGGAACTTTTGGCACAAGCGGATATCGACGGCGGTCTCATCGGCGGCGCCTCCCTCAAGCCGGAAGATTTCTCAAAAATCATCCACGCTGCAAATCAAGAATAGGAGTATACTGATTGAAGATTCCAACCACTTTAGTCATTATGGACGGCTATGGTCTCACAGATAACGCAGAAGCCAGTGCCATTTACAAGGCGCATACACCCTATCTGACAGAACTATTCGCCAAATATCCCACCACAAGCCTGTCTGCCTCCGGCGAAGATGTTGGACTGCCAGTGGGACAAATGGGTAACAGCGAAGTCGGTCATGTGAACATGGGCGCTGGACGCGTTGTCTATCAAGACTTACCCCGCATCACAGCGGCAATCCGGGACAAAAGCCTGTATGAAAACCCGGCGATCAAAGAAGCAATGACTTCCGCCAAAGCCACTGGAAACGCGCTTCATTTGATGGGACTCCTCAGCGATGGCGGCGTACACAGTCACATTACCCATCTCTGGGCGCTTCTGGAAATGGCAAAGCGTGAGGGGCTGACTCGTGTATATCTCCACTGCTTCTTGGACGGACGAGACGTTTCACCAAAGAGCGGTGCATCTTTTGTCGCACAAGCAGTAGAGCAATGCCGTGAAATCGGCGTAGGCACTGTTGCAACCGTAATCGGACGCTACTACGCCATGGATAGAGACAATCGTTGGGAGCGTGTGGAAGAAGCTTATCGCGCTATGGCGCTTGGTGTGGGCGTACAAGACTCTGACCCAGTACACGCAGTGGAAGCAAGCTACGCCCAATACGTGACAGACGAATTCCTTCGCCCAGTTGTATGCACGCTTGAGGGCAAAATTTCCCCGGGAGACAGTGTCATCCTCTTCAACTACCGCCCTGACCGGGCAAGGGAGATTAGCCGTGCCTTTGTCGATCCAGACTTTGACGGTTTCCCACTTCCGCAAGGACATTTCCCTCTGCGCTATGTCTGCATGACCCAATATGACGAGTCGATGCCGAACGTAAGCGTCGCGTTTCCGCCTCAGGAGCTTTCCGGCACTTTCGGCGAGTATATTGCAAGTCTCGGTCTCACTCAACTGCGCATTGCGGAGACGGAGAAGTATGCCCATGTCACCTTCTTCTTCAATGGCGGCGTGGAAGACCCCTATCCGAATGAAGATCGGGTGCTCATTCCAAGCCCGAAAGAATTTGCAACCTATGATCTAGTGCCTGAAATGAGCGCAAGAGAGGTTGCAGAAACTACCGTCGCACGAATTGTAAGCGGTGCCTATGACGTGGTGATTCTAAACTTCGCCAACTGCGACATGGTGGGTCACACAGGTGATATGGACGCTACCATCAAAGCGGTTGAGGTCGTGGACTCCTGTGTGGAAGAAGTTGTAAAGGCGACGATCGGAATGGGCGGTACCGCAATTGTCACCTCCGACCACGGAAATGCGGAATTCATGTTTGAAGCAGATGGCTCTCCCGCCACGGCGCATACGACAAACATGGTGCCCCTTGCAATTGTCGGTGCAGATGTAACACTCCGCGAAGGACGCTTATCTGACATCACACCCACCATGCTAGATCTCATGGGATACGCACAGCCAAGCGAAATGACAGGCGAAAGCCTGATTTTGAAGAATTAACTATAGAATAGGAGCAGCAAAAAATGAGAGATTATTTGGAAATTGTAGACGTAATGGCCAGGGAGATCATGGACTCCCGCGGGAACCCGACTGTAGAAGTTGAGGTAACAGTGGATTCCGGCGTAGTCGGACGAGCCGCAGTACCCTCCGGCGCTTCCACAGGCATCTTTGAGGCATGTGAACTCCGGGATGATGACAAAGAACGTTATCTGGGCAAAGGTGTCAGACAAGCCGTCTCCCGTGTAAATGAAGAGATCGCTGAAGTATTGATTGGTCTAAACGCCTATGAGCAAACCTCCATCGACCAAACACTAATCGCATTAGACGGCACGCCAAATAAGAGCCGCCTAGGTGCAAACGCCATCTTGGGCGTATCTATGGCAGTTGCCCGTGCAGCAGCAGAAGATCTTGGACTTCCGCTATACAGCTATATCGGCGGCGTGAATGCCAAAGAATTGCCTGTGCCCATGATGAACATCATCAACGGCGGCGCACACGCGTCAAACAACGTAGACATCCAAGAGTTCATGGTCATGCCCGTGGGCGCACCAAACTTTGCAGAAGCGCTCCGTATGAGTGCGGAAGTGTTCCATCACCTAAAGAAAGTTATCACCAAGCAAGGCGGCAGCACCGCAGTCGGCGACGAGGGTGGTTTCGCACCTGACTTGGGCGATGATGAAGAAGCGCTGAAGCTCATCATGGAAGCCATCGCAGCAGCAGGTTACAAAGCGGGCGAGGACTTCAAAATCGCAATCGATGCAGCCACTGCTGAGTGGATTCAAGAGGACGGCACCTATCTCAAGCCAAAGGCAAAAAAGACCCTCACCAAAGAAGAAATGGTCGCCATGTGGGTAGACCTTGTGTCCAAATACCCCATCATCTCTCTGGAAGACTGTATGGCAGAAGACGATTGGGACGGCTGGAAACTCCTCACAGAAGCCCTAGGCGATAAAGTCCAGCTTGTGGGTGACGATCTCTTTGTCACAAACGTAGAGCGTCTGTCTCGCGGCATCAAAATGGGTGTGGGCAACGCCATTCTCATCAAAGTAAACCAAATCGGCACCCTGACAGAGACCCTAGATGCCCTCCAAATGGCAGCCCGCGCCGGCTACACCTCCGTCATCTCCCACCGCTCCGGCGAGACGGAAGACACCACAATTGCAGATCTAGCAGTTGCGGTAAACGCAGGGCAGATCAAAACAGGTGCACCATCCAGAAGCGACCGTGTGGCGAAGTATAATCAGCTTATCCGCATCGAGGAAGAGCTGTTCGACGCAGCACAGTATCCAGGGATGGATGCGTTTTTTAACTTGAGATAAGGTGTAAGAAATTGTAAAAGAGGCGCTGCAAATGCAGCGCCTCTTTTATTGCTTCTGAATATAATGCTGACACGCAGGTGTTCCGGCAACTCTATTTTTTATTCGCGGGTACATACAATGCCCGCAATGGACGGAGCGATATGACTTCTTGCTCTTGATATAGTGTTGCAAAAAATATTTGCATGTCTGACAAGTTTTTAATTGTTCCATAAGATCGCCTCCTCGCACATATTATAGATAGAATTTATCTATATGTCAATAGATAAATTCTATCTATGATAGGATATGTTTGGTGATAAAATGAAAAATCGAATTTTCGACTTACGTGTAGACGCAGATTTGCGTCAAATAGATATCGCAACTGTCATTGGAATCACACAGCGAAAATATAGCTATGTTGAAACAGGTACACAGCAAGCTACAGATGAAATTTTAATAAAGCTTGCAAATTTCTACAATACCAGCGTCGACTATGTGCTGGGGCTAACAGATGAGCGCAAGCCATATCCGCGTCAGCGTACCGAATAAGCAATACTGCACGCAAATTCATGCAAACCAAAAAAAGAGGTGACGTTCCGGCTTTACGCTAGAACGCCACCTCTTTCGTTATGACCTTCGTAGGGACGACCACCCCGTCAGGCTTCGCCTGCCACCCCTCCAAGGAGGGGAATAAGAGCACACACGCCCAAATTCCCCTCCTCGGAGGGGTGCCTCGAAGGGCGGGGTGGTGCCCTTGGACTCCTTTACAAAAGTACAAATTGTATAACCCTACGATCCGCAAACAACCACATTCGCCTCCTCACGCACTACAACCTCACCCACAATTGCGGATGGGAGCGACAGCTCCGCCAGCTCTGCAAGCAAATCCGCCGCATCTGCCGGATGCACCGAGAGCAGAAGCCCGCCGGAGGTCTGGGGGTCATGCAAAACCTCTTCCATCGCAGGAGAGACACTATGCATTACAACAGAGTCAGTCAAAAACTTCCGGTTTTTCATCCCGCCTGATGTAATTAGAAACTCTTCCGCCAAACGGAGTGCTTCCGGAATATAGGGTACAGCCCCAGCATCTACACGAACCGAATACGCCGGTGTGACCATCTCATTGAGATGCCCCAGAAAACCGAAACCTGTCACATCTGTGCAAGCATGTATGCGAAAGCCTCGCGCAGCTTCCATGGCATATTTGTTGAGCGTTTCCATGCTCTCAGTCGCCGCCCTGTAGCTCGCCTCGCTTACCTGTCCATGCTTGTGGGCGGCTGTGATCATCCCCACACCCAAAGGTTTGGTCAGGATAATCTTGTCCCCGATCTGGCAAGTGTTATTACGCCAAATCTGCGCCGGATGAGCCGTCCCTGTGACGGATAATCCATACTTCGGCACCGCATCAGAGATCGAATGCCCGCCGCAGAGTACGCCTCCCGCCTCCTGCACTTTTTCAGCCCCGCCCCGCAGGATTTCAGCCAAAATCGCAAGGTCTTCCCCTTCCGGAAACGCCACAAGATTAAGCGCTGTCGTCACGGTGCCGCCCATGGCGTAGACATCGCTGAGCGCATTCGCTGCCGCGATCTTGCCGAAGAGATAGGGGTCGCCCACCATGGGCGCAAAAAAGTCTGTCGTGTGGATCAGCGCCAGATCATCCCGCAGCTGAAACACCGCCGCATCGTCAGAGGTCTCATATCCCACCAAGAGCCGTGGGTCTGAACATTTTGGAATCTGCGCCACCAAATCACGCAGCGCATCCGGTGCAAGTTTAGACGCACAGCCGCCGCAAGCGGCAAACTTTGAAAGCGCGCCTTGATCCATATCGACCTCTCCCCTCTCAACTCGACAAAACTTGCCCTCAATCGGCGGATATTTTTTAGCATCCCCGCCCTTTTTCGCCGACATTCTTACAAGATATGGTGTATTCTGATGACAAATACACTAGATGTGCGAAATCGAGGTGCGTTTGATGCAAGCAGTAAAAAAATATGGTCTCTATCAGACCGATCAGATCAGCTTCGTGCCGGTGGACAACATTGTCCCGAATCCGGCACAACCTCGCAAATATTTTGACCCGGAAGACCTGCGCGAACTCGCCGGTTCCATCGCCCGCTATGGGGTGCTCCAACCTTTGACCGTGCGCTGTAACAACCGCAAGTACGAGTTAGTCGCCGGAGAACGGCGGCTCCGCGCCGCACGTCTGGCAGGACTCGGCAGCGTCCCCTGTATTCTGCTGGACGTGGACGGCGAGGAGTCTTCTCTCATCGCTTTAGTCGAAAATCTGCAACGGCGGGACTTAGACTACATAGAGGAAGCCGAAGGACTCTGCAAACTCATCCAAGCCTTCGACATGAGCCAGGAAGAAGCCGCCCGCCGTGTGGGGAAAAGTCAGTCCGCAATCGCAAACAAACTGCGCATCCTAAAGCTCCCGCGAGACATGCTGCTACGCCTCAAACAGAGCGGTCTCACAGAGCGCCACGCGAGAGCACTGCTCCGCCTCGGGTCAAATCGAGAGCGCTATGAGGTGATCGAGCACATCGTCAAACACGAACTCACCGTCGCCCGCTCGGAGGAGTACATCGACGCTTATCTTGCAAGTTTGGCATCCACACCAAACGAGGACACAGTGCCGAAAATCCAGCCACCCAAGCCCCTATATGTGATCAAAGATGTGCGCCTGTTCCTAAACACCATCCAACGTGGGGTCGCCATCTTGAAGCAATCGGGCATCGATGCCCAAGTAGAGCAAGGCGGCACAGCCGAAGAGGCAGTGATCACAATCCGAATCCCGAAACCGACACCCTAGGGCAAATTCCCCTCCTCGGAGGGGTGCCCGAAGGGCGGGGCGGTAGCCCTTTAGGCTCCTTTTTCAAAGGAGCTGTCCGCGAAGCGGACTGAGGATTGCCCTTTGCAAGCTTTCCGATAGTTAAATCCTCCGTCAGGCTTCGCCTGCCACCTCCTTTACGAAAGGAGGCTTGAAGGGCAAAAGTCACGCAAGAAGAGTAAGAATTCCAATTGCTACAGCAACGACGATACCGATCACCGCCAATGTATGCTCTAACTTCCACTTCCTCGACTTTTCTGCTACTCTCTCCCCTTGCCCACCGTTGCTTCCACCACCGGAGTTGTTGACATCACCGATATGAACATTTCCCTTATTCTTATTAACAATCTTACCAATACAAAACTCACTCATCCGATCGCCCTCCTCCATCAAATTGCTCATCAAATCATCTCTGAAATTCTCAGCATATCATTGAAAGTTCGAATTGTACTTGGATGTTCCTTACCCAAAACCTTTTCTTTGATTTCTAAAGCTATGTGACACCACTCGAATGCCTCAGAGTAATCTCCCAGAGCGTAATAGAAAGTCGCAATGTTGTTATAGGTCGTGGCCGTATCGGAGTGTCCTTTTCCCAGAACTTTTACTCTGATTTCTAAGGCCTTCAGAAACCATGCGAGTGCCCTACAATCACCCTGGGAAAAATACACACTCCCAATGTTATTGTAGGTTGTAGCAGTATCTGGATGCTCTTTACCCAGAACCTTTTCATTAATCTTTAAGCTCTTTAGAAACCATTTGAGTGCAGTGGGATAATCTCCCTGACGCTTATGTATAAGCGCAATGTTGTTATAGCTTGCTGCGGTATTGGGATGTCCTTTACCCAGAGCCTTTTCATAAACATCTAAAGCTTTGTGACTCCATTCAAGTGCCTTGGGGTAATCACCCTGAGCGAAATGCGTACTCCCAATGTTGTTGTAGGCTGCGGCAGTATTGGGATGCTTTTCCCCCAGAATCTTTTCACAGATATCCACAGCCTTATGATACCATTCAAGCGCTATGGGATAATCACCTTGACTATTATGAAGGCGGGCAATATTATGCAATAAATACGCTATAGCTTCATTCTCTTCTCGTTCAAAATATTCTGCAACACCTTCACCAAAGGGCAAAATCGGAAGTCTGCTTGTAAATAGGTCTGTTACATCAAAATCCAAACTCTTGCCAACCATTTCCACTAACCCAGCACACTCCAAATAGCTCGGCTCATTCTCATACCACACAACATCAGAAATCACCTGGTGCATATAAAAACCCACATCCGTCTTTATCAGCCACCCCTTATCCGCAAGCTCATTCAAAACATCAGGATTATCCTGCCCAAACCATTTATCCGCATACACAAACTCCAAAGGCTGCGGCGGAAACAAGGAAAACTGCTTTAACACGAGAAGCTCTTCCTCGCTGATTTTCGACAAATCAAACAGCAAAGCCAAATGCTCATTAAATTTCTTCCCATCAGCAATCGTATGCCTGACCTCCGACAAATCAAAGCCCTTTTGATTCAGCTTCTCAAGCAGCTTCCAATCAGCCAAATTCGCACGTTTCGCCGTTTTTGCAAGCAAGGCAACCACAAGTGTCAGACAGTCTGCCCGCCTCACAATTTGCCGAATGACTTCATCATCATAGCTTGTCCTACCGAGTATGTCTTTGTAAATACGAATACAATCCTCTTCAGGGAGTTTCCCAATAGAGACTGTTTCTATATTGTCGTAGTCTGTTGTCAGTCTAGAAGTGATGATGATATTACAGTCCAGACTATCAAGTACGTCTCTGTCTTCTGCGGAAATGGCATTCATGTTATCAATAAACAGGAGCAGTTTTGTTGACAATTCGTTGATATGGAGTTTCGTCCGCAAGAAATTTTCTTCCAAATCAGTCGTGTCGAGTGTTTTCCTAAACTTAGCGTATAGGGTTTTTTTCATGCTCTCATCAAATACAATCCAGCCTAAGTGTTTGATTTTATCATCTGTCTTGCCAAAATCATGGAAGAGTTTCTTGCAAATTTCAGACTTGCCTATCCCACCCAATCCGTTCACAAGCATTAGTTTCGCATTTTGCGCAATCTGTTCTCTTATGTAGGAAAGTTCTGTCTCCCGCCCGACAAAGTGTGTGGCAGGCAGGGGCGCGGAATCAATGGTTACCACTTGGGCTAAGGGCTCTTTCGCGGATGGATAAACATTGAAATTATTGATATCGCCGTAATGGACATCACCTTCGCTGTCATTCTTAATCTTTCCGATATCATACTCACTCACATGATTGCCCCCTCTTTATTATCTCTACCTGATCACCAAACGCCTACCCGCGTCCCACAAAGGTCGTATTGATCATCTCAGCCACCGCGTCCCAATTTGCGATCGGGTTCCTTCTCAGATTCGCATAAGCCAACTCAGAAAGCTCCGCCAGCGGAGACACATCTGCAATATAGTTGCTCTGCGCATTGAGATATCGCAGATTTTGCAGATTTCCCACAAAGCTGATATCCTGTAGCCGATTATCCGCGATATGCAGCTCTTCCAAGCTGACAAGGGCTCCCAACGACTCGGCAAATTGCTCTATCGTGACAGGGTCTGCATCATAATACACATGCGACACCCCACCGGAGCTCGTCCGCCGGAATCCCGGAATCACTCGAATGTCATTGATGCGCAATACGCGGAGATTCTCCAAATTGCGGATATCCGCAAAATTGCCCACCACAAGATTGCCGGAGATATGCAGTTCCTCCAGTCCAATCAGTCCATAGATAAAATCCCAGTTGAACAACATGCCAGACCGCGTCTCTGCCGGAATTTCCAGCACTCGAAGGGCTGATAACTGCCCGATCGCATTCATGTTCTGCATATAACCACTACCGTTGGGCATACGCAGGGTGTGCAAATTCGTCAGCGTCCCAAGGGGCGCTACATCCGTCAGCCGCCCGCCAACCTGGACGTTTAACTCTTCCAGATATTCCATCCCGCGTATCGGCTCTAAGCTGTCGAGTCCGCGCAAACTGAGTCGGCGGAGGGAAGTCAAGTCCCGAAGCGAAGTTGCAAGCTCCTCCACACCGGTCTGCCGCCGGACTTCCAAAAACAGCTCTTCCAGCTGTCCAAACCCGGATAGAGAGGGAATTTCCAGCACAGCATCGTTCCGATACAGTGTCAGATGCCGCAAATTTGTAAGGGGCAGGATGAAGTCATACGTCCTCGTGTCTGTATGTATCAGCCGCAAAGATTCTAAGCTTGTCAAATTGCCCAGAAATTGCAGATTAATCTCCGTATCACTCCGCTCCAGGTGGAACGAGCGAAGCCAAGTCATGTCTTGCAGGGTACCCAGTGAGGAAAGCTCCCGATTGCGCACAAAACTGAGTTCCGTCACATTTTGTTGCTGACCTAAAACGGAGAGATCGCGGATTCCTGTGCTCTGGAGGCTCAGCGAATACAGATTATTCAATTCAGAAATGCCCTGCAAGCTTTCAAAGTTGCCGCCTGCGATGGTGAGTCTTTGCAAATTGGGCAACACAGAAAACGTCGTCAAATCAGGCGTACTCCGACCGGCAAGTACGCTGAGCTCTTGGAGATATGGCAAATGTTCCAGCGTGCTTTGCGGAACCTCCACACTGATGTATAGCACATGCAGATTTTCAAATGCGCGCAAACTATCCGTGAGTTCTGTCCGGTCTCGGCGAACAGAGTCCGTCTGTACCTCAGTTGCCAAGGGATTCCCTTCCAGCTCAGCCAGCGGTATCACCTCTGTGCTCATGATGACCGTGTCTACATCACTGTTCGGGCGTGTATGGATGTACAAGGTTTGAATCTCATGGATTTCTTCCCAAGTGATTTGGCTGATCTCTCGCCTGAAAATCAGCTCCAATGCCTGCCGAACCCCAAGATCTGTGACGACTTCATGGGGCAGACGGTCAACATCGTCCGCTTCTTCTTCCTCCTCCGTCCAGCCAAAGCCAAAGTCCGGCGGCAAGGTAAGCTGTTGCTGTGGCGGCGCAGCCGGACTACCGAATAGGTTCACCAGCAGAACAGCAACCCCCACAATAATCACAAACAGCGTCGCGACCCCCGCCCAAAGCATATGCTTCGAAAAAGACTCCGACCGCGGAGCCGCCACTTCCGTCCGAGTAACAGGTGCCCCGCACATCGGACAGCTAGAAACATCCTCCCCGCCCTCGTAACCGCAATACTCACACTTGATTGATATCTTTGACATATGAATCTCCCCCTATTTTTGCTTATTCTATCATATTTCTTAGACAAATTCCCCACACCCAGCTCATCAAAGCAGATATACTCGCAAGTCAATCCCAAACACATTGCTCAACTCATCCAAAATAGCGCTAGCTTCTTCGCTCCAAAAGTCCATGGAACATCTAATCCGCAAAATAAGTAAATTGTCTGAGTCTGGTATCTCTTGTGTTAAGTAAATGTGAGTAATGGCACTGCCCAAAAAATCACCCTCTGCAACGAAAGCAAAAGCGCCGCTATTACGATCAAAATTCACACGGAGAGGAAACACTTCCCGAATGGAATGATCAAATGGCTCAAGCTGCGTCGTATCATCTTGTACCAAGAAATCAATGATTCTGGGAGGATTCCCGAACCAGGAAGGGTAGAATCGATAGCTGAGCTCAATCGCCCAAGTATGCCAGACAAAGTGTCCCGTGGAAGAGTCGAGCCCACAACAGTCATGCAATGTTCCCCCAGAAATCACAGGGACGGTCTGCTGCAATCCATCACTGTTTTGCATGGTATGTGGCTCCAGAAAGCTTGTACCCGTCAAGTTAACAGATACAAGGTTTAGTTCGTCCAAACTGTGAATGCCTCCCCAGTCAGCATCATAGGCCGCGCCCCATGCGGCATGAAATGCTTCCAAGGCATCTGAATATTCTTCCTCATTATCAGCGCAAGCCGCCAATGTAACACTGATAAAGGCAAGTGCAAAAATAATCAAAATTGCTTTCTTTTTCATAGAGCTAAACCCTTTTTGCTTAATATAAATGAGTTGCACATAAGAAAACATCCGCCGCCCGCAGGCGGCGGGTGTTTTCCTCTCGCAGTAGGTAACTTCCCTACACAAACTCCCCCGCACCCAGCTTACTCAAAACCTCCGTAAAATACCGCGGCAACTCCGATGTTAGCTCCACCCGCTCCCCCGTGGTCGGATGGGTAAATGCAAGAGACCGCGCATGGAGACATTGCCCGGAAATCCCCTTGTCCGGCTTTTTGCGCCCATAGACCAAATCCCCCAAAACCGGATGCCCCAAGCTGGCTAAGTGCACCCGAATCTGGTGCGTACGCCCGGTTTCCAGTGCACAGCGGACATGGGTGTACCCATTGTACCGCGCAATCACCTCATAATGCGTCGTCGCATCCCGCGCCACTTTCGCGCCGGTGCTCATCCGCTTGCGATCATGAGGGTGGCGACCAATCGGCTTGTCAATTGTCCCCTCGTCCTGACCGATGCGCCCCACGGCAACAGCTTCATAGACGCGAGACATGCTGCGATCCCGCAGTTGATCAGACAGGCTCTGATGTGCGGCATCGTTCTTGGCGGCAATCAGAAGTCCAGAGGTATCCTTATCCAAGCGATGTACAATCCCCGGACGAAGCTCGCCGCCGATCCCGGATAAGCTGTCACGGCAGTGATAGAGCAGCGCATTCACCAGCGTCCCATCCGGATGCCCCACAGCGGGATGCACCACCGTTCCGCGAGGCTTGTTTACCACAATCAGGTCTGCATCCTCATACACCACATCCAAGGGGATGTCTTGCGGCACAGCCTCCGCCTCTTGCGGCTCAGCGATGGCACAGATAAAGTGATCGCCAGATGCCACCATATGGTTTTTCTTAATCAGTCGTCCATCCGAAAAGCTGATCTCTCCGGAAGCAATCCCGCGCTGCACGGCACTGCGGCTCATGGCAAGTCGCTCGGAGAGAAAGGCATCGACACGTACGCTGCCCTCTTCCGCCGCCGCTACAATCTCCTTATTCATCAGAGGTCTCCTCCTTCCCGGAAGTCTCTGCCTGTGCGGAATCCGCTCCCTTCCCCTTGCGCCACTCACCAAGGACAAAGGCACTCAAGAACAAAATAGCGCCAAGGGTGATGAAAATATCCGCCACGTTGAACACGGCAAAGTTCATGAACATCAGCTCAAACATGTCCACCACATAGCCGTAGAGAATCCGATCAATCCAGTTCCCGAATCCGCCTGCCATCACAGCGATCAGACCAAGCTGTTGCCACAGACAGGGAAATGCGCGTTTTGCAAAGGCAAACCCAAGTCCGATCAACACAATCGGCACCAATACCATCGGTACCCACTGATGTGTCGCCAAAAAGCTAAATGCCATGCCTGTGTTTCGTGTATACCGAAGCTGGACAAGTCCTGGGATAAGTGGCTGCACTTCGCCCAAGGCGAAGTTTGCCAGAATCCACGCCTTGACCACACGGTCGAGTACAAATATTCCAATTGCAAGCAGTGCGAGTTTACGCATAGGGTAGTCCTCCTGATATAATATAGGGCCAACGCGGATATGCGTCAGCCCTGGAGTTTGCAAGCAGCGCACAAAATGGCGCAGATAGATTTTAAAAACGCATCTTATTTGTCTTCCTCATAATTCGCGCCAAATTGCAAATTCTCAAAATCAAACCTCGGGCGCTTTGTTGTCGGCGGACCTTCATCGTCCCAGAATGCGTCTATGTCAACATTGATCTCATCCGGATCGCCCAGAGTAGCCGAAATCGTCCGCGCAATATCCAGCGTCTGTTTCGCCCGCGGGTCTTGCTTCGGCGGTGGCATGATCTCCTCGGGGGTAGGAGCCATATCGAACACAGAGGTATCAATCACCGATGCTGCCGCGGAGGGCTGTGCGGGATCTTGGTCGAATAATTTGTAAAACTCAACCTCTTCCGAACTGTTGGCCGCTTCCTCAGCAGACGCTTGCGCTAAGGAAACAGGCTCCGCTTCATTGTCAAAGAAAGAATTCGGCACTTGGGGTGTACCAGTGAGAGGTTCCTCTGTCATAATCCCATTGACCGTCTGCGCCAGATACGCACCGACAGATTCTTCCATTTGGTCTAGAGAAAGATCATTTTCAGATACGGGTTGCGCTGCTTGCGAAGGCTCTCCAAACACAGGCTCTTCCATCTTGGGTATCACCGGAGGCGGTACAACAGGTGTAATCGGTGTTGCCGCAACCGTTTGCACAGGTTCCGTTACAACTTGCATAGGCTCCGCTACAGGCACAACAGGTGGAGACGTTAGTGTCGGCGCAGGGGCCGGCGCTGTCGGTGTGGCTACTGTGGCAGGTACAGGCTGTTCCACTACATCAACTACAAGCTCACCCAGACGACCAAGAAGTTCCCGCTCTGCGTCTAAGAGGGCAAGCACTTGCTGGCGAAACGCACTTGTCTGGCGTTTTGCCTCTGCCAAACGCTCCTTTTCAGCAAGAAACTCATGCTCCAGCTCAGCACGGCGACGCGTTGCGTAATCATTTGCATGAGCTATGATTTCTTGGCTCTTCTTCTGCGCCTCTTCTGTCATCTCTCCGCTTGTCTTTTGCGCAGCGGTCAGTGTCATCCGCATAGTGTCTTCTGTTGCGCGGTATTCTTCCACCTTTTCAACAAGCACTTTGAGTTTGCTTTTTAAAACCGCATTGTCCTTGTAAAGAGCGGAATAGTCCCCATGAAGCTGCTCTAAAAAGTCGTCTACAAGACCCATATCATAGCCGCCCATCAGGGCCTTTGTAAATTTTTTGTCTACGATCTCTTGAGGTGTCAACATAATGGATCAACCCTTTCTATCGATATGCACAATTAAAACGAGGCTTATACTTCTAGAAGTATAAGCCGTTATTTTCCAACTCATCAATCAAATCGCCCAAGATGTCAACATTATAAGGCGTGATGATATATGTGCTCACTGCAACCTTTTTGATTTTTCCTTCCTGGGCGTAAGCAACGCCGGAGAGAAAGTCAATCAAGCGTCTTGCGACATCTTTGTTCGTTTGCTCCAAATTGAGGACAACTGTCCGCTTTTCACGCAGATGATCGGCAACCTCAGCCGCGTTTTCAAAGCGATCCGGCTTCACCAAAACCACCTGCAGCTGTGTTGTCGCGTGAATGTTTACAACCTTGTTTGCATCCCTGGCATTCAACTCAGGCGTGAAGTATCCGCCCCCTGATGAACGGGATGTGCTCTCTTCTTCCGGCTGTTCGCGCTCACGGCGACTTTTGCGTGGTGCGCGCGGCTCAACCGGGATGCGTTCCGCTCTGGGTGAATAATCTTCAAACTCGTCATCGTAGTCATCATCCGGTCTAGCGAGTTTTTTCAGCTCATCCAAAATACCCATAGTGTGTCCCTCCTGCGCCATAGCGCACCTTATCTTTTTAGATTCTGTCTCCGAAAATCGTGCTGCCAACGCGAATCATATTGGCACCTTCTAAAATGGCATCGGCAAAGTCACCGCTCATTCCCATAGAGAGAAAATCCATTCTTATATTATGATAGTTTTTCCTACTTATGTCAACATAAACTTGATACATTTCCGCAAATAGTCTCCTTGTTTCGCGCGAATCCGACAAGAGCGGCAGGATCGTCATCAGTCCTCGCACCTGGATACCCGGCATAGGTTCGATCTGATCCAGCAGTGCACCCAGCCCTTTTGCGTGTATGCCAAACTTGTTTTCATCGTCCCCAATATTCACTTGTATCAAGACATCTTGCACGATTTCCCGCTCCGCGGCTACACGGTCTATCGCCCGAAGCAACTCGATAGAGTCCACAGATTGAATCAGCGAAACCTCGTCCACAACTTTGCGCACTTTGTTCTTTTGCAGGTGCCCGATAAAATGAGTCGGCACACCCGCATACGCACCGGCAGCAGACTTTTCTACCAGCTCCTGCACCCGATTCTCGCCGCAAGCATCTACTCCGGCGGCAACGGCTTCCCGCACGGTCTCCGCCGACTGGGTCTTTGTCGCGGCAACAAGAGTAATGTCCGTACTTGTTCTGCCGGACTGTCCAGCGGCGATCTCTATCTCTTCACGTAAACGGCATACATTATCCAAAATGCTCATCAGTGTAAAATCCTTCCGTCATAAAGTAGCCCGCCGCGGATAATGATGGTGTTCCCCTCCCGCAAGGAAGATTCCACGCTTGTCCGCCCGGTGTCCGGCCTCACAAGGTAATAGCCTGTTCCCCGGTAAATCGGGATCACAAACTTCTGCTCTGCCATACCAACTGTAAGAGTGAAGACATAAGAGAACTGTGCTCCCTCTTCATCCGGCTCTGTCCAGCGGAGCGCTTCCGCCGGTATACGAATACCAGAAAAGGTATTGTATATAATCCTTGCCTCCGCATGACGCAGACCCAAAGTCTCAACCAAGGCAATGTTTGATTCCAGCACAGCCACAGCGTATCCACCCTGCACTTCGCCCAAAGTGCGAATGCGCATGGTGATCTCAGAGGTGCGCATGCCGGAAATACTGACTAGTACCCGATTTGGCAAATCTCCATTCAAGCGCCGAGCAAGAGCTTCATGTTCCGCCTCCGGCACAAGGGCTAGAAAATACCAAGCCGAACCCCGAATAAGCTTCCCCGTGCCCTCTGATATCTCTAGTGAATCATGGCGACGATTAAGCAACCACTGCAAATCGGAGGTTGACATTGCCCTAGCTTCCGCAAATCCCAGGTGTTCAAACCCGTCTACCCGCGTACTATATGCTCCCGCACTATCTGCTTCGATGGCACGGGCGGGTTCACTCAAATTGCCCAAGTCTTCAAGTTCATCCCGCAGCGTCTCCAAGCGATCCTGAATTCCTGCCCGGTCTCCCGCTAGGGATAGGGTGCGCAGTGATACCGTTTGCGCTTCCAGATCTGTCAAATCTCCTCGCTGTACAGAAAGGGTCAGTTCACGAAGTCTCAAGCGAATTTCCGCCTCTACCCCTGCTGATTGATCAACGCTACTCTCTAGAAAAAGCTGCTCTTCCAGTTGTTCAACTTCATATTGAAGCTGCCTGCGCCGCATAGCAAGCTCTCGATCCGCTTCGTTTGCATAGACCAAAAGATAGTTCATCCCAACACTCACTCGCTCCCCCTCCCGAACAAGACTTGTAACAATCGGATGAGGGACTGCGATCACAGATTCCTCTCGAATAATGATCCCAGGCGCGAAAAAGCCATCTTCTGTTTGCATGGAAACTGCAATCGTCGTCTGCAATGGATTCTGCACCGAACGAATCAAAGACGCACCAAAATAGACGGCCAGAAACAGAAACAAAACCAGCGATATTAACTTCGTGACACGGTTCGTCCGCTTCATGTCTTAGGATTCTCCTATGTCTTTTCCGCAGCGCCCTCCGTAAAATCCACCGTACGAGATGGTTGTATGGTAGAGATCGCATGTTTGTAAACCAGCTGCTGCCGCCCGTCAGAGTCCAGCACCACTGTGAAACTGTCAAATCCTGTTACAATACCTCGGATTTGAAATCCATTGACAAGAAATACAGTCACCAAAGTCTTCGAGCGCCGCACCTGATTAAGAAAAACTTCCTGTAAATTGAGGGATTTTTGCATATGCCAAGCCACCCTTTCTAATTGTGTAGAAGACGAGCAACTTACTCCATAGTATAGCACATTTATGTACCAGACACAAGTAGGGGTGCCATGTAGAGCACGGCGCGTTGACACCTGTAGGGGCAGACCTTGTGTCTGCCCTGTTAACCCTTCCGGGCAGACACAAGGTCTGCCCCTATAGCAAACTATTTACCCGCGCCCTACAATGGTCACCAAACACATTGCTGCTTGTCCTCTTAAATTATTATACCTGCCCTGCGGCAAAACTCCGTCGAAATTTGCAAGGACTGCTCCAGGTCAGGCTCCTCATCCCACAGGATCCAATGAAAATCAGAATCACGGCGCGTCCAGCTCAATTGCCGCTTGGCATAGCGGCGGCTCTCTTGCTTGATGGTCTCTACCGCGGTCTCAAGGGTCACCTCACCCAAAACTGCTTGCACCATCTCTTTATATCCAATCGCCTGCATAGCCGTACTGCCCGGTGAAAGTCCACTTTCCAGCAGACGCGTCACTTCCTCCATAAGCCCCTGCTCTAACATCACATCCACTCTTCCGTCAATCCGCCGATACAAGTCCACCCGCTCTGCCGCTGTGAGTGCAATTTTAGCCGCCTCATACCGAACCGGCAAGGCGCGTGTCGCCTCATTATGCGCCGTGATGGTCTGCCCTGTGAGCCGAAACACCTCAATGGCACGCACGATACGTTTTTTGTCATTGGGATGCAAGCGCTCAGCCGCTTCCGGATCGATTTCCTGTAATTCCCGCCACAAGGCTTCCCCACCAAGCCTATCATAACGCTCCAACAGCTCCACCCGTGGGGGCGAACTGTGTTCGCCCGCGTTCTGCTGGCATTGCACGCCCGTCCCTTGCTCTGCAAACCCTCTCCCCAAAAGTAGCGACTCAATATAAAGCCCAGTCCCGCCGACCACAATCGGCATTTTCCCCCGCGCCAAAATATCATTCACACAAGCGGTGGCCTCTGCCACATACCGCGCCACACTGTAGGGCTCGTCGGGATCCGCAACATCTATCATATGATGAGGCACACCCATCATCTCCGCCTGGCTCGGCTTTGCCGTGCCGATATTCATGCCCCGATAAACCTGCATAGAATCCGCCGAGACCACCTCGCCAGACAGGGCTTGGGCAAGACGAATCCCCAGCCCAGTTTTTCCTGCGGCTGTGGGTCCTGTGATGACGATTAGTTTTGGTGACATGGTAGTTCCTCCATATTTTGCTTATACTGTATGGTACGCTTGTAGGGGACGCACACTGGGCGTCCCCTACAGCGCCTCCCCTGTTATCGCACAGTATAAAAATTCTCTACACTACCATCATAACCTACCCTAACTCCGCCGCACCTGCTTATCCAGCTCCGCCCGCGTTAATCGCAGCGACACCGGCCGACCATGAGGGCAATACTGCGCCTCGCCTGATAGCACGCGTTTTGCCAAAGTGTGCAAGTCCGCCGGATCACTCTGCTTTCCGGCTTTGATTGCCGCCTTACATGCCATCGTATGGATCACTTCATCCCGCAAGGCATCCATATTCGGCGATTTGCCCAGCCGAAGCCCCGCTGCAATGTCGGCGAGAAAAGACTCCATATTGTCCAGATCAATATCCGCCGGCACTTGCCTCAGTACGACTGTCCCCAGACCAAACTGGTCAATCTCAAAACCAAAGGCCGCAAGCTGCTCTGTATGGTCAAGCAAAATAGCTATCATCTCTGCACCAAGGTCGGCTGTGACTGGTGTCAGCAAAATCTGCGCCATGGGGGTGTAGCCCCGCGACCGCAATTGATCAAACAAAATCCGCTCATGTGCCGCGTGTTTGTCAATAAAGAGAAGGTCATCCCCCTGTTCAACCAGGATATATGTGCCCAATGCTTCCCCAACAACGCGAAACATCGGCTCCGCAATCTCCTGTAGGGGCGAACTGTGTTCGCCCGCTTCCTCCGGCTTCGCCTGCATTATGGGCAGCGATACGGGAATCGAATCAGATACCAATGCTGCGGCATGTGACAATCCCGAAACTGGCACAGACGGCGCATCCAGGTCACCGCGCCCCACGGCGGGTGCTGTGTCCGGCATGGTGAGGCTGCTTTGGTACAAAATTGCCGGTGTGTCGCGCAATTCACCCGCCATCGGCGATGCTGGCACTCGTAGGGGCGCGCTTTGCGCGTCCGTTTGTTGCAATACCGATGGCACCTGCATAGATGATACTCGCTGCTCAGGCTGTCGCACATTGTCCGCATCTGTGGGCATTTCCGATAATGCCTGTGATTCGTGCGGGCGGGATGATCCCGCCCCTACAGCTTGTCCCACAGATTTTACATCCCCAAACACCCGCTCTGTCCCGCGAGAGAGGGTGAGTTCCGGCATATAGCTGCTCTTCTCCAAGGCATCTAGCACGCCATAATACACCGCGTCAAACACCTGTTTGTCATACAGAAACTTCACCTCTGTCTTCGTCGGATGCACATTCACATCCACCGTACCGTATGGCAACGTGAGATACAGCACACAGCCGGGGAATTTCCCTGTAAACTGCACATTCTTATACGCCTGTTCCAAGGCCGTCTGCAAGGCGCGGGCGCGGACATATCTGCCATTGACGAAGAAGTGCTGCTGGCTCCGATTCCCCCTGGCATGGGCAGGGGCTGTGGCAAAGCCTGTCACCCGCACACCTTCGTCCTGGCTTTTGATCTCAAGGAGTCCTTTGGCAAATTCACGCCCTAAGAGGGTGTAGATCACCGACTGCACATTGCCGTCACCGGGGGTGTGGAACTCTTCCGCTCCATCCCGAATATAACGAATACTCACCCCTGGGTGGGAGAGCGCCATGCTGGTAATCATCGCAGTAATTGCCGCCGCCTCTGCACGGTCACTTTTCATAAACTTCAGGCGCGCCGGGGTATTGAAAAAGAGGTCCCGCACCACCATCGTCGTCCCCACTGGACAGCCAACCGGAGACACAGATATCACACGCCCTGCTTCTACTGTAACGCTTACGCCTTCGGAGGCTTCCCGCTGGCGTGTCAGCAAATCAATCCGGCTCACAGCAGAGATCGCCGCCAGTGCCTCTCCTCGGAAACCGAGGGTCGCAATCGACTCCAAATCTCGTCCAGTGGCAAGTTTGCTGGTGGCATGGCGATAGAATGCAAGCTTCGCGTCCGCTTCTTCCATGCCTGTGCCATCGTCTGTGACACGTATGTATGTCAGCCCCCCGCCTTGAATCTCAACTGTAATCGCTTTCGCATCTGCATCCAGTGCATTTTCCGTGAGCTCTTTCACCACACTGAGGGGGCGTTCCACCACCTCACCCGCAGCGATGAGATCAGCTACATGGGGGTCTAGTTGTTTAATGATTGCCATCGTTTATCCTATCCTTTCTATACCTGCTTATTATATCGGATAAACGTTGTAAATTCCACCAGAAAATGTTAAACTCTTTTGTAGGCACGCACAGTGTGCGTCGCCGCATCGAAAGAGTTCTATGTAGCTGCGAAAGGAGCAAACCATGGCATATAAAAGACTGTATAAATCAAAGGTTGATCGAAAAATCTGTGGTGTTTGCGGCGGAATTGCAGAATATTTCAATGTTGACCCGGTGCTTGTGAGAGTCGGCTGGATCGTAGCAGCACTCTTTTTCGGGTCTGGACTTCTTGCATATATCATAGCTGCAATCATTATGCCCGATCGACCCGGCGTATAGGTATTATTTTAGATATAAGGGGTAAGGATACAAAATGACAGAAATATTAGGTTCTATCGATTTCACCGTGCTCAAAGTAATCGGAATGGTAATGAGTACAGCAACCGGACTCATTATGTCTTGGATATCAAAGCGGTCTGTGAATTACCGAAAAATTGATAAGAGTATGTTGCTATCAGCTTTCCTATTTTTTATATATCTGAATGCAACAGCAGTGATCACTAGTTTCATCTGGGGCATTTTTATTGTCCTATTTCATATGATCGAATTCCAGCAGCTCATGCTTTCTTCGATAGGTATGATCATTCTTACAGTATTGATTTTCTGGGGCTTGCTGCTTAGAACAAAGAAAATGAAAGCAATGATGGGTCGAGCCCGAAACGTAAGCCGGCGGCTATTTTGGATGATCAATTTGATTTCTCTTGTCTCTGTCATATTGGGCTACATCTACGTCCCATTCACAGTGATGGAACAGCAGCATTTCTTTACTTCTATAATCAGCTATGCAAATTGGATTTGTACGATATGGTGGTTCACGCTGATGATTACATTCGTATGGCGAACTGCCAAATACGTGTATTCGGAAATGAAAATCACCCTGCTTGACGGTGAGGTAATCCAATACAGTTGTAGCCCGCAAATGTGTCGGGTACATAAAAACTACATCAGACTGCTCAAGAGAGATGATGAGGGCATCATTATCTATGAGAGACACATCAATGAAGCGTCAATTAAACAAATCGAGTATTTTGTAGGAACTGATTCCGGCACGCCATCTATTTGACGATATGAGGTGACAGATATATGGATATTAGTTTACCCTTTGATAGTTCGAGGGAGTCTACCGAGCTAGTTAAATTATCTGCGTTGTACTATGACAAGGTAAATATTCTATGTCCTCCACCATTTGGTGGTATACCGACATATAGCCAAGGAAAGCTAGATGATTTTTCTGTTTTGGTAGAAAGCGGCATTGCAGATGTAGATTATTCTTACGTATCTGGAACAGCTATACCAGGTGAGATGTTAAAAAAATTTTTTAATTTTATTGCAGATCAATCATTTCGCAATCCTTTACCTAACGCAAGCCTACAAGATCATTGGTCGACGTTTAGTTTTCCCGACAGCCAGCTTATAGATGGGCATAAGAGCACAAAAGAAGACGGCTTTCTACCCGCCGATTCTGGCAACCATCCCATAGATAGTTTTGGTCTCATATGTTACTCATTAGCTCAAATTTATTTAGTTTATGACTCTATTGTTAGAGGCCAAAATTTGATGATAAGTAGTAGTCTCATAAATAACTTTTTAAAGTCGCTTTATACTAACAATGAAGCCCTCGCCCCCCTCCAAAAAACAGCCGAAGAGCTAATCGCACCAGACGCAATATCTATCCTACTACCAAACCTAAACCAACTGCACTTCGAAGACATCCTGGAGCTACGCCATGCAGCAAAGGACGAGCTTCAGGAAATGAGATATTACATAGGCTCCCTATCCGAAGAATTTTCACCAGACGACACGAAACTAGAAAATCCAAAGCGTTTACTGGAAAGAAAAATCAATCCCGCAATCAAACAATTCGAAAACAAAATTTATAGTCTTAAAATCGGAACCATTCAAAGGGCTTTGCACTCTTTGAGAAGTCCGCGTACTTACACCCCAATGCTCACCACCTTTTTCACTGACATACCCTCCCATATCGCCCTAGCTGCCTCCATGGGATTAATCACCGCCGAAGCCGGAGCGGAATACCTAAAGAATAAAAAAGAACTCGAAACAGACCCTTTATATTTCTCTGTCAAACTAAAGAAAAAAGTTAAAAAGATCATCACTTAGGAGGAACACACCCCATGGCAAAGAAAACCCAAATCCCCCAAGAATCTGTCGCCCGCCAGCGAGAAATCGCGCGGGATGTCTATACATTACACCAAGAGCGAGACACACCACCAAAAGCCTTGGTTGACACCTACGGCTGTCAGCAAAACGAGGCGGACTCCGAAACCATCCGCGGCTATCTGCGGGAGATGGGCTATGTCTTCACCGATTGCGAAAAAGAGGCTGATTTCATCATCTTAAACACCTGCACCGTCCGCGAATCGGCAGCCAACCGCATTTGGGGTCGGGTGGGTGCATTGGTGCACACAAAGAGGGACAAACCCGATCAACGCATTGCCATCTGCGGTTGCATGGCGCAGCAGGAGAGCACCGTACAGCGTGCAGAACAGTCCTTCCGCCATGTTGATCTGGTCTTCGGCCCCCATGCCCTCTGGCGTTTGCCGGAACTCATGCATCGGCTCCTGACCGAGGGCAAGCGCATTTTTGATATCTCCGACCCAGATGGTGTCATCGCAGAAGATCTCCCCCAAGATCGGGTCGAGGGGCCAACTGCATGGCTTTCCATCATGTATGGCTGTAACAACTTTTGCAGCTATTGCATCGTCCCCCATGTCCGTGGCAGAGAGCGCAGCCGCGCACCGGACAGGATTTTGGCGGATGTGAAGCGCCTTTTGGCGGATGGTGTGAAAGATATTACACTCCTTGGACAAAACGTGAACTCCTACGGCGAGGGTTTGGAGGAAAACTTAGATTTTGCGGGACTTCTGGAGCAAATCAACGAAGTCCCCGGTGACTTCTTAATCCGCTTCATGACCAGCCATCCAAAAGACGCAAATGAGCGGCTGTTTCAAACCATGGCAAAATGCGAAAAGGTGGCACGGCATATCCACTTGCCTGTGCAAGCAGGGAACTCCCGCGTGCTCGATGCCATGAATCGAGGGTATACAAAAGAGGGCTACTTAGACCTGATCACCTGTGCCCGAAAATACATGCCGGATATCGTCCTCACCTCTGATATCATCGTGGGCTTCCCCGGCGAGACAGAGGCAGAGTTTGAAGATACCATGGATGTGCTAGAGCGCGTCCAGTTTGACGCACTCTTCACCTTCATCTTTTCCCCCCGCTCCGGCACCCCGGCTGCTGAGATGGACGACCCCATCACGCGCGCGGAAAAACAAGTCTGGTTCGACCGTCTGGTGGCACTGCAAAACAGCACCTCCCTCAAAAGGCACGAAGCCTACGTAGGGCAGACCATACGCGTTCTTATAGACGGTACAGGGGATGATGAGCAATACCCCCTCAAAGGCCGCACCAATGGACATCGGCTTGTACGCTTGGCAGGCAGTCCAACGTTGATTGGTAGCTTTGTTGATATAAAAATCATCTCAGCCAGCACCTGGTCTCTGACTGGAGAGCTCCTGTAGGGGCGAACTGTGTTCGCCCGCCAAATCTGATTATGATGATATGGCACCTGTAGGGCGCGATGTCCATATCATGCCCTGCGGGTACATCGCGCCGCGCCACCAGTTCTGCACCGCATAAACGGATTTACACCGAAACTGTAACAACGGCGCGATGTGGACATCGCGCCCTACAACAAACACCCATACTGTAGGGGCGGGGTTATCCCGCCCGTGACATCCCATAAACCGTGACCTGCGGGCGGCAGAATGCCACCCCCTACAAAACCCACAAAAGAGAGGTACCCTCACATGTCCGATACCCCCATGATGCGGCAATACCGCAAGATCAAAGCACAATATCCCGATGCCGTCCTCTTCTTTCGTCTCGGTGACTTTTACGAGATGTTTGGAGACGATGCCCGGCTTGCCTCAAAAGAACTGGAAATTACCCTCACCTCTCGCGACAGCAAGGACAAGGACGAGAGTGATCGCATTCCCATGTGCGGTGTGCCTTATCATTCCAGTGAAGCATATATCGCAAGGCTTCTCGCCAAGGGCATCAAAGTCGCAATCTGCGAACAAATGCAAGACCCTGCCGAGGCGAAAGGTCTCGTGGAACGCGATGTCGTCCGCGTAATTACACCAGGTACTGTGATGGAAAGTACCATGCTGGAGACCGATCGCTCTACCTATCTCACAGCCCTCTGCATGGACGAAAGCGGCGGTGCAATCTGTTTTGCCGACATCTCCACAGGCGAGGTCTCTGCCACTTGTTTTGACGGCGAGAGTGTTGCAGAACATTTGGTCAATGAGTTGGCACGTTTTGCACCATCCGAAGCGGTGCTGGATATCCCCGCCGCCAAGAATCAAACCATTATGCGCTACTTCAAGCAAAACAGGGATTGTATCTACCAAACAGATGAGGAGCGTTTTGCGCTCTGTGATGCCAATGATCGCATCTCAGGACAGTTCGGAAAAAGCTTATCCGAGCTGGGCATCGCAGATACCCCCTTGGTGATCTCTGCAATCGCCTGTTTGCTCGCCTACTTATCCGACACACAAAAGCGTGACCTCGCCCATCTAAACGCACTCAACTATTACAAATCAGGCGAGTTCATGGAGCTTGACCTCCACACCCGCCGGAACCTAGAACTGACAGAATCCCTGCGCAATCGGGAGAAGAAAGGCAGCCTCCTTTGGGTGCTGGATAGCACCAAAACACCTATGGGTGCAAGACTCCTGCGCACTTGGTTGGCAAAGCCCCTCCTCTGCCCAGTCTCCATCAAACGGCGACTCGATGCCGTTGGAGAGCTTGTCACTGATACCATGGCACGGGGTGAGATCACCCTTGCCCTGCGTGAGGTGGGCGATTTAGAACGCCTCATCAGCAAAGCTGTCTACGGCACGGCAAACGCTCGGGACTTGCGCACCATGGGACTATCCCTCTCCAAGCTGCCGGAACTCAAAGCAAATTTACAGGGCAAACAGAGCGCAAAGCTTGTCAGCCTCTTTGAGATGGATCTGCTCACTGACATGGCGGAACACATCTCCCGCGCCATTTCCGATGACCCGCCTTTCTCCATCCGAGAGGGCAATTTCATTCGTGACGGCTACGACCCTGATGTAGATCGACTACGCCACTTACTCAAAGACTCAAACAGCGCCCTCATGGAAATCGAGACGAAAGAGCGCGCACGTACAGGCTTGCAAAAGCTCAAAATCGGCTACAATAAAGTCTTCGGCTACTACATCGAACTCCCCCGCTCCATCAGTGACAAGGTGCCGGATGACTATATCCGCAAGCAAACCCTCTCCAACTGTGAGCGCTTTATCACCCAAGACCTGAAAGAGCTGGAAATGGCGCTCCTCACCGCAAAAGAGTCTTTGGAAGCAAGAGAGTACGATCTCTTCCGCGCCCTTTGCGAAACTGTTGCCGCCCAAGTGACGCGCTTTCAAGGAACAGCAACACAAGTTGCCGAGTTAGATGTTTTAACCTCCCTCGCCAAGGTCGCCGTCGGACAAAACTACACCAAGCCGGAAATCGATGCCGGAGGTGTCATCGAAATCCGTGACGGCCGTCATCCTGTAGTGGAGATCATGCAAAAAGATACCCTTTTTGTCGCCAATGACACTTTTTTAGATAACGGCGAAAACCTCGCCCTCATTATCACAGGCCCGAATATGGCGGGTAAGAGTACCTATATGCGCCAAACCGCCTTGATCGTACTCATGGCACAAATCGGCAGCTTCGTCCCCGCCCGTCACGCCCAGATCGGCGTGGTAGATCGCGTCTTCACCCGCATCGGCGCGTCCGACGATCTCGCCGCCGGACAGTCTACCTTTATGGTGGAGATGACCGAGGTGGCGGACATTCTCAAGCACGCCACAGATAAAAGCCTCGTCATTCTGGACGAAGTGGGGCGGGGGACCAGCACCTATGACGGACTCTCCATCGCCCGAGCAATTCTGGAATATGGCGCAAATAAAAAGACCCTAGGCGCGAAAATCCTCTTCGCCACCCATTATCATGAACTCACCGCCCTAGAGCGCGAGCTATCCGGTGTGAAAAACTATCACATCTCCGCCAAAAAGCGCGGGGATGACATCATCTTCCTCCGCAAAATCGTCCCCGGCGGTGCCGACGACAGCTACGGCATCGAGGTCGCCAAACTTGCCGGTGTACCCCAATCCGTCATCCGCCGCGCCAAGGCAGTGTTGGAGTCTATTGAAAGCGGCGCACCCCAGACTGTCATCAGCCACGACCTTGGGATCTCCGACGAACCGGATGATCAGATTTCTCTGACAGATATCGGCGAAAACCAACTAATCTCGCGTCTGCGTACGCTAGACCTCAACACCCTTACACCACTTGAGGCGATGAATCTGCTGTATGAGTTGAAGAAGTCTGTGGATTAATGGTAAGGTAGGAAAGTTAAATTTTGGACATTAAGAAAGGAGTGCTATTATGCCATTAGTGCCAGCAATATGCACTCAGTGCGGTGCAAGGTTAGAAGTGGAGTCAACATCGGATGCTGCTATCTGTAAGTTTTGTCAAACGCCTTTTATAACGGAAAAAGCTATCAATCATTACAATACGTTCAACAATACCACAAACAATATCAGAGGGGATGTTGTAAACGTCTACGGCGTAAGCTCGGCCGATTTTGTTATTCGTGCAGGAATGTTGGAGAAATATAGTGGCATGATGACAGATGTTATTATACCAACTACAGTTAGCGAAATTGGCATCGAAGCCTTTAGCGGCTGTAGTAGCTTAAAATCCATTAGCATTCCCGATAGTGTGACAAGAATAGGGAATAGAGCTTTTTACGGTTGTAGAAGTTTGACAGATATTGTTATTCCTAATAGTGTTATGCATATTGGTTACCGTGCGTTTGAGGCTACGGGATTGAAAAACGTATTAATACCAAACAGCATTAAAACTATTGATTATAGCGCTTTCAAAAATTGCAGTAACCTTGAAAACATAGCCATTCTCGGAGAGACAATTATTAAAAGCAACTGGGCTGGAAGCCAATATATGTTTTGTGGTTGCAATTCTCTTGTAAACATAAACATACATAGCGGAACAAAGGTTTTGTTCAAAAAAACAGATTCTTGGGGAGATAGGCTGGATAAAGAAATAGTTATTCCTGAAGATATAGAAAGTTTAACAAATGAAGAATTAGATGTTTTAGCCGTGGCTCTCGGCGTAGGTAGTTTCGCAAGAAATATTGTTAAAACAAGCATAAACAATGTTGATATACAAAAATTATACAACGAGCGTTATGAACAAAGGAGACAACAGGAACAACAAGAACGATGGCAGCGACAAGGCTTGTGCTCTCACTGCGGTGGGAAATTTGGGATTTTCAGCGAGAAGTGCAAAAATTGTGGGCGGCGGGTGGCGTGGTGATCTAGTTCGCCTGATAGCCTCAGTTCGAGGAAGCCACCTTTGTGGGTGATGGATATTCGCATCTCTGTTTGTTCCTATTGTGATAATAGGCTGTGGTCGGCAAAATAAGTATTTTCTATAGTTAGGAGCCTCTCCATGCATCACGAACCCCACATCCCCCACCATATCGAACCCCCCGCCCCAGCCCCCACCTTCATCGCCCCACGTTGGGGTGAGACTATCTTCGGGCTGGTCTACCTTGTGCTGCACATGTTCTTCATCGGCTCCGCCATCTACTTGATCGCCCGCACCTTCGACATAACGCTCAGCCCAATTGCGCTCAACTTGATCTATCTGCTCACCGCCGCCTTTGTCCTCATGCTCGCCATGCGGCGTTATCTGATTCACAGCTTTGTGCGCTTTCGCACATACGGCCTTCAAAACCTAAAAGCCTTTGGTCTGGGACTCGCCATCCGCTATGGCAGCGCGATTCCTTTAACAATGATCATCCTGATACTCCTCCCGGACTTCTACACAACGCCAAATACCGAAGTCGTCCACGAACTGGCTCATAATCATTTCTTTCTCACCGCATTTTTGGCGATCGTCTTAGCTCCAATCGCGGAAGAACTCATGTTCCGCGGCGCACTGTACGGCGGTCTCCGCAACAAGAGCAAAATCTTGGCCTATATTGTTTCCACCCTGCTCTTTGCCATTTTACATGTGCTCAGCTTTCTCTTCCTCATCCCCACAGCTTCCCTCTTTCTGATGATGCTGCTCTACATCCCTTCCGGCGTCGCCCTCGCTTGGTCTTACGAGAAAAGCGGCAGCATTTGGACACCCATCTTCCTGCACGCAATCATGAACTTCATCGCCCTCGCCCTTGGCGGATTATACTAGTCCGAAATAAAAAGATGCCTTTTTCTTTTTATATTTGGACTTAATGAAGACGTGTATTTGCACGCTTTTTGTGCAAATCCTAGCCCACAAAGCGGGCGCATTTTCGATTGCTTTTTATCGAAAATTAGTATTACTATCCTAAAGGAGGCTCCTACCCATGGAATACGGACTAGCCCGCTTAGCAAGCGCAATCCCGCGCCTGGCTTTGGCCGATTGTGAGAAAAACTTAGACACAATCGCCCGACTCGTAGACCAGGCAAACGATGCACATGTAGATATCCTAGTCTTGCCTGAACTCTCTCTCACCGGATTCACCTGCGCAGATTTATTTCTGCAAACAACACTCCTAGAGCGCGCAGAACATGCCCTACGTGAGCTAATTGCACACACACGAAAACTGCGTCCCCTAGTCGTCGTCGGACTTCCGGTCAAAGTCGGGACGCGGCTCTATAACTGCGCCGCCCTTGTGTCAAACGGCAAACTCCTAGGTGTGGTACCCAAGTCTCAGCACGCAAGCCATGGCGAATACGCTGACAGTCGCTGGTTTTCAGACCCTTCCGCGTGTAATCTCCAAGAAGTCATCTTAGCCGGAGAAACCGTTCCCTTTGGGGCAGATCTGCTTTTCCAATGTGCAAACTACCCTGCTCTCACCGCACAGGTAGTGATCGGCGGCAGTTCTTGCGTACCCATGTCGAGCGAAGCAACAGTCCTCTTGCAACTCGCCGCAGATACCGAGCAAATCGGAAACGCTGCACTGCGCAGACGCACACTTGCTGCCCAAGCAAACCGCGACCACTGCGCCATTGTCTACGCCGGAGCAGGCTTCGGTGAATCGTCCACAGATGCTGTATTTGCAGGACACGGACTCATCGCAGAGAATGGGGCTATCCTGCGCGAAACCGAACGTTTCTCGGCTGACAGTCAGCTTTCTTTCTGCGATATTGATTTGGAACTCCTAGAAAAAGAGCGCCTCCACAACCCATGTGTCAACTGCTGCCTCCAAGAGCGCCGCATCATTTCCTTTGAGCTCCCAAAAGTCGCCCGTCCCCTGGTTCGGACGGTCTCAATCACGCCTTTCCTGCCAGACAGCGCCCATAACGCCCATCTGGAAGAAATTTTTACCATCCAAATCGCAGCCCTACGTCGGCGGTTCGAGGCGACAAATAGCAAAACCGCCATTCTCGGCATCTCCGGCGGCTTGGATTCTGCCCTGGCGCTTCTTGTAACAGTGGGTACCTTTGACTGCATGGGTCGAGATCGTTCAGACATCATCGGCATCACCATGCCGGGCTTTGGGACAACAGACAAAACCTATCAAAATGCCCTCCGTCTCATGCAATCTCTCGGCATCACCTGGCATGAGATTCCGATTCACAAAAGTGTATCCCAACACTTCACTGACATTGAGCACGATCCCAATATCCACGACACCACCTACGAAAACGCACAAGCCCGGGAACGCACACAGATTTTGATGGATCTCGCCAACAAAGAAAACGGCCTGGTCATCGGCACAGGTAATCTCTCCGAACTCGCCTTGGGCTTCACCACCTACGGCGCTGACCACCTGAGCATGTACGCCATAAACAGCGGCGTACCGAAAACACTTGTCCGTCTCATGGTGGAGCTCCTCGCCAACTCCGGCCCCTATCCCGAATCCGCCTCCCGGATTCTGCGTGATATCGCCGAGACACCCATCAGCCCAGAGCTCTTGCCCCCTGATTCCTCCGGCAAAATCAAACAGCGGACGGAGGAGCTGATCGGCCCCTATGCCTTGCATGATTTCTTCCTCTACTACATCATCCATTACGGCTTCGCACCCAGAAAGATTGTCTATCTGGCAGAATCCGCCTTTGCAGGCAAATATGAACGCCCGGTAATCATCAAGTGGCTCAGGCTCTTCTACCACCGCTTCTTCTCCCAGCAATTCAAACGCAGTTGTATGCCAGACGGTCCAAAGGTCGGCCCCATCTCTCTCTCCCCCCGCGGCAGTTGGCTCATGCCCAGCGACGCAAGCGGCGAGGCTTGGCTGCGTGAGGTGGCGAATTTGGAGTAGGGTTGTGAATAGACTTCATAGGGCGGATAATAAAATAGAGACACGGCTAACACCAGCCGTGTCTCTATTTTATTTAGTATGGGGTTCAATTCTCTGTACAACTGCCTTTTGTAGGGGCGACCTGTGGTCGCCCGTGCCCCTGCTACCCAACAAATTGTTACCAGGGGCGACTACAAGTCGCCCCTACATTGCGTTCCTGCGCTTAATCATAACCTAGCTATCTATCCCGGCTGCGCATCCGCTTGTTGCATCGCCGCCCATTTCGGCGAAGGCACAAGGGTTGTCCAACTCTCGTGGATTTGATCTGCTTTCATCGTATAATCATGGGAATTGGTCGCCTCTTGGATATCCAGATAATACCAAGCGTTCTGACTCCGATTATCCCGCCAAGTCCGCACCCCAGGGAGATTCACATCTCGCACCTCTTGGGGAAGACGACTCATCACACGGTTGATGATGGCGGCAACCTCTGCGCGGGAGATGAATGCTTCAGGGTGGAACAATCTATCCTCCGGCACTTGCAAAATCTGTGCCGCAGCGAGCAGATTGATGGCATCCCGCGCCCAATGGTCAGTAACATCTAGGAATACATCATCCCCGCGTACATAGTCTAGGGCAAAAAACTCAGCCACCAAAACCGCGAACTCCCCACGCCGAATCGAGGCATAAGGCATAAACGAGCCCCCCGGCAGTCCGTCCAACACACCGATGGCATAAATGGTAGAGACCGCGTTATTATACCAAGCGCCAGTGTACACATCGGGGAAGGGGTTTTCTTTTGTCCAGTTAAGCTTACGATAGGTGCTATCAAGCAAGCGGAAGAGAACAGTCGCAATCTCTGCCCGGGTGATGTAATCTTGTGGACGCACATAGGCACGATCATCACCGATCAGATATGCATAATGCTTGGTCGTAAGGGGAATTCTTGACTCTAGCTCCCACCGAGCATATAGGTTGAGGTCTGCTGTGATAGGAGTACGAAAATCAAAAAACGCGCTAAATTCAGAAATTCCAAGCAGAACTGTCTCTTCACGCAAGTGCCCGATCTCTGTCGCTTCATACCAGCCTAAAAATATCCAGCCCTCGCGAGTGGGGTCGGCAGGTTTTGGAACAAGTCCGCCATCCGGCACAAGCACCTCAGAGTAAACACCATCCGTAGGCGCTTCCGGGTGATTCCAATAGAATGTCACCGTCCAAACATCTGCCGGCAGCGGAGTCGGCTCGTTTTCAGCATCTATCGCGAATGCCGATGTAATCGGCAAGAGACAGATCGCCAACAAAAGCGCAATGCTTCGCTGCATCCATGCTCTACATTTCATCATAGCGCACCCTCCTATCTCAAAAACACAAGCATTTGTCGTCTGAAAGAGAGTCCATATCTACAATTACAGTATACAGCATTTCCCATAGATTAAACATTGCTATCTTCAACGAAAAAGTTTACATGATTTTGTGCATATAGTTCATCGCAGCAATGGATTTAACCGATTCTTATATTTAATTCGCCCAGTTCAACAGGGACGGCGCTTGTGCGCCCCTACCTTCCAGCACCGCTCTCACACCATGAAGCATTTGTGCCGCATCTGCCCGGCTCAGCGTGCGCTGGTAGACACCGGGATAGTCCGATGATATAATGCTCTCAGCACGCAAATTTGAAGTGGCCTGCTTTGCCCAAGGGGGCGCTGTGGAATCAGGCATACGATAGTTCATCACAGGCACATCGGTAAGACCCAGCATATTGTTCAAGATCACAGCCGCTTCACTCACGCTGATATAATGATTCGGCGCGAATATAAGCCCCCCATCTTGGCGCAGTCCTTGCACTAGTCCATCTAATACCGCCGTAGAGACGTAGGGTCTCAGCCAACTTGCAATCTCGGCATCATCCGAAAATCCGGTGCGGACAATGCCAGTGAGAATGTCTGCATTCGAAGCCCGCAATGCCATTGCCAAAAATTCCCCACGGCGAACCGGGGCATCCGGATTAAAAAAGTGCCGCCCGCTGATCTGTTCGCCGACAAAGATATCACGCTCTGCCAGTTCAACTGCCGCAAGGTGCGCCTGATGACCTTCCATGTCCGCATAATACACCGACCGTGACTGGCGCTCAATTCGCAGACGCACCGTAGCCTCCGGCGAGATATTGCCAAACGCGTCTACCGCCACATAGGTAAAGACATCGCGTCCCCGTTTCCTCTCTTCCGGGGTATAGGTGAAATGACCTGTGGCGGAATCCAACTCCAAATCCCCCTTACGCGGGGAGCGGACAATTTGAAACTCCATCCTGTCGCCCTCTGGGTCAAGAGCCATCAGCGTACCGGAGACAGCTACACCACGAAAGGTGGAAACCTCCAAATCTTCCGCCATAGGCGCTTTATTCTCAGGCATAGACACAGGCTCCGCCGCCAAAACTGGCATGGCGACAGTAAGCAAGAGAATAACTAACGATACGATTGGTTTAACTCTGCTTGATTTCAAGTGCAAGACCTCCGTTCAATCATAATAGTACGGATAGTCTTTACCGAAGACTGGAAAATATACAAAAATCTTCCGAGATTAACAGAAAGTAGGAGAGAGTTCATGATTCGATTTGATTGCGACTACACCCAAAGCGCCCATCCACGTATTCTGGAGAGATTGCAAGAAACAGCAGGGGAACAATATGCAGGATATTCCAAAGACGAACACACGGAAACCGCCCGCAGCTACATCCGCAAGGCTTGTGGCACGCCAAACGCAGAGGTTCACATCCTAGTCGGCGGCACACAGGCGAATACCACAATCATCTCCGCCATCTTGCGTCCCCATCAGGGTGCCATCGCGGCGGATACGGGACATATCTGCACCCATGAGGCAGGTGCCATTGAGGCCACAGGACACAAGGTAATTGCACTGCCAGGGCATGATGGAAAGATCACAGCGGAGCAAATCGCCGCAGTACACGATAAGCACTGGGCAGACACAACCCACGAGCACCAAACCCAACCGGGACTTGTCTACATCTCTCACCCCACAGAAAGCGGCACGGTGTACACCCGAGCAGAGCTTGAAGCCATCAGCTTAGCCTGCAAAGAACGCGGACTGCCCCTCTTCCTAGACGGTGCACGCCTCGGCTATGGTCTGGCTGCGGACACAGATGTCACTTTGGAGGACATTGCACGGCTTTGTGATGTGTTCTACATCGGCGGCACAAAGATGGGCGCACTCTTCGGAGAGGCAGTGGTGATCACCAATCAAAGTTTGGCGAAAGACTTCCGCTATCTCATCAGACGCCACGGCGGCATGCTTGCAAAAGGCTTCCTCCTCGGCATCCAGTTTAGCTGCCTATTTGAGGATGATCTCTATTTCCAGCTTGGTCAACACGCGGTGGAGCAAGCCATGCGCCTGCGCCAAGCGATTTTGGATGTAGGACTACCACTAGAATACAACACCAGCGCCAACCAGCTATTCCCCCGCATACCGGATACCCTGGCAGACAAGCTGCGCGAGAATTTTGCTTTTGCGCAATGGGATAAGCCCGACGACAGCCACAGTGTCGTCCGCTTCTGCACCAGTTGGGCAACCAAGCCGGAGGATGTGGATGCACTGATTGCGGCGCTCAAGGCGAATGTGTAACCACAGCCATGCCCTCTTTTGTAAAGAGGGTGGGTAGATTGTCAAATCAAGTGCAACAGATGAATTCGAGAGGAGAGAGCCAGCCGAGGCATTTTCTAGGTCTATGGTTTATTAGCTCAACAACACGGGTTACTTCATCTTGAGAAACAT
>Ga0123352_10000524_pt1 | contig 46422 bp, 36 predicted proteins | sample TergutLab28metaG_FD_89700 | JGI IMG/M metagenome (GOLD analysis project Ga0123352, IMG submission 89700) | Labiotermes labralis P1 segment gut microbial communities from Petit-Saut dam, French Guiana - Lab288 P1 | ecosystem: Host-associated > Arthropoda: Insects > Digestive system > Gut ... | reverse complement strand
ATTACTTCTGTGGTAAAATCTTTCATAGGAAGGCCTCTTTTTCTGTGAATTTTGTTCTCGACAAACAATATTCTACAGAATCTTGCCTTCCTTTTCTATTTACACATACTAGTTTACACTATCGTTTCAAAGGTCGTTTCGTCTCCGGAGAGGCTGCAAACTATCAGTGGCCTCCGATTTTACAAAAAACCGGATAGTTTGAGAGAAATTTTAAACCATTTGATGGGTAAAACAATAACAAATCGTAATTTGAAATGGAGAGTATCGGTATTTCGCCAAAACCAAGAAATCCTGCTACTTTTGACTTTGATGAGCGGATTTCTTACCCAAGGGGGGGGGACAAACCTTCTTTCGTAATCTTATGAAACGTGTTTAAAAATGGGAATCGTGAATAAAAGCAGGTCAATCTCGCAATTTCTAATTGAAGTTAGCTACCAGGTATGGTAAAATAACAAAGTTGCAAGTTTCATGATATGTGCATCCATAGTTCAGCTGGATAGAGCGTCTGACTTCGGATCAGCGGGTCGTGGTAAAATAACAAAGTTGCAAGTTTCATAATATGTGCATCCGTAGCTCAGCTGGATAGAGCATCTGACTTCGGATCAGAGGGTCGTGGGTTCGAATCCTACCGGGTGCGCCATAACGATGATGAATAGATTAGTTTGACCGTCTCGTGGAGATGGTTTTTTTGTTGACAGAAAGCGTAGTATTTGCGGTCAAGTTTTGCTATAATATAGGGATGTATTTCTGATTTTGTTAATTGTTTTGATTTCCCATTAGCGGAGGGTTTATAAGATGAAAGAAATGACCTTACAACTTTTTGAATATTTGTTAGCTGCTAAAAACAGTCGTGTGCCTATTAATCAAAGTTTAGATGACGATCAGCAACACTGGTTTTTGGATGAGTTAATTCAACTAGATAGCGTTCGTATCATCGAAGAAAATGCAGACGTATCCTATATCGAAGTGAGTTGTCCTAGCTATGAAAAGCCGGAAGAAAGTCTGTTGCTTTCAGAAGTTTTTCGTATGCTTGGAAGTAACCATTCTGAGATGGATTCTGGACAGTTGGAAGCCATTTTGTTAAAAGAGTGTGCGTTATTAAAGGCAAAGCTTAACAAACCAGATCACGAGCTGATTGATTTAAACGAATGGCAAAAACTTTTATTAAACGTAAGTGCTGCCCAATTACCTGTCTTTATGATTACGAAAAAGATGACGTGTTGCAACCTTGTGATTAATGACATTGTTTCAGAATATCAAGATTGGCTTCAAGCAAGTAAAACTCAAAATCAACCGCTGGTTGAAGGGCTATATGCTCATTTGAAAGAGGTTCATTCGAGTGTTTCTAAAACAAAGAAATTAGCCCTTGGTGTTGGCATTTTGCGCCTCCAATCAACGCCAGCTGTTTTCCAACCTATTTTAACGATGGAAGTTGACGTGGAGATGGATCCATCTCGTAAGGTTTGCCGGATTTCTATCAAGGATAAATCTTTGAAAATAGAAGAAGAGCTGTTAGAGCATGCACTGTTTCATGACCCTGAAGGAGCAAATTATTTAAAGGCAGAAATCAATCGTCGCTTGATATTACCTTTTGATAATGACGCGGTAGGAGATGCTTTACAAAAAATAGTAACCATGATTCACCCACAAGGACAATACATCACATCGTCTCGAGACATGGAACAGAGCAAAGATCACTTGCCAACCATCTTCCATCGCAGCACACTATTTACAAAGGAGATCGAAGTTGATCGGTCGACAAGCGAATTGAAAGAGACCATCAAATATTTAGAAAACAATGGGAAGGCATCAGACGTTATTCGAAGCATTGTGGATTCGGCACATCGTCCGGATTCAGCCTCAGCTGCTGAATGGATGAGTCAGATACAAACGGTATATCCTTTGTCGTCAGATGGTGCTGAAAAAATGGTGATGAATGCTTTAGCGACCAACGATGGTGTGGTTGTTAATGAGACGTGTAGCGATTCCAAAATCAATGCGATCGCTAACTTAATTACACACTTCACCAGTTTAGGAAAGCGCACCTTGATTGTTGGGCAAGACGGTGGTGAATTGCTGAAGATACAAACTAGACTGCCACACTATTTGAAGGGCATGCAACGTTATCTGACACTTGAGCCAGAAGGCGGTGCATCATCAATAGGAGAGCTTAAAAGTGCCTTCGCCAACCACCGTTCTGTTTTTTCTGGAGAAATGCATCAGCTAATCGATGAAATAGCACGAGTTGATGAGAAAATAGTACACTTGCAGACACAAATCGTAAGGTATCGTGAGCTGAGCAGTAATAAGGTTCTTTGGAAGGGAAGGCATTATCATCCGTATGAATTGTCTCAATTTCTAGCCAAGCTAGGTGAGCCTGGTCACGTTATTCCAGATCCTATTCCGATGGAAGCAAACCTTAAAGCTAGCCGTTTAGAATTGCAGAAGATGTGGGACTCTCGCAGATCTTTCACACCTGAGAACCTAGATTTATTGAACTACGATTTCATTCATGTGAATGACGTTTTAAAAGACGAAGAATACCGGAAGCTATTAATGGCAGAGAAGCGTTATTTAGCACTAGTGGATGGGCTTGAGGGAAGCGATGTGTTATTTGATGCGACCAGTGATCCTGGATTTATCCACTATTTGCATGACAAGTTACCACGTTTAATTCAAGAAATTTCAGATGTTGTAGACGATTATGAATACGGAATTCTAATGGATGCCATAACTAGCTTAGGCCGCTACCATCAGTTGGCTAGGTTACTCGACCAGTTTAGTGATCAAATTGACCGACTAGAAAATTTCATTGGAACAGAGGCAGAGCTTAAGCAGTTCATTGCTGAAATGAATCAAACTTTCTATGTTACTTCTGATGCACCCGAATTTGATCTATCTCGAAAGGTTTTCGTTATAGAGTTCTATATGAAAAAGAAGCTACTCATGTCACAAGCGTTGCAAAAAGCGAATGCGATTTGGCTCTTTAACGAAGAATCGCGGATGCTATCTCCAGACTTCAAAGGTATTTCAGCTACTAATTTGTTGACCCTTGACGCGTTGCATCGTGGTGCTTTATTGTATTTGACTAAAACCGATTTTGAAGTTGGGTGGTCCTACGTTAGTGAGCATCTTACTCATAAATACCAATCTGTTCTTCAGCGACCAGACCTCCACCCCATTTGTTTAGCGTGGTATGAAGCACTACAAGATCAGAATTTCGAAGCGTTTAAAACGACCTTACAAGAAATGAAAGATCTGACGGTAACGCGCGCGAACTTTACTGATTTTGCTGAGCTTTCCGCTTTGGTGAGCGAATCCCTTCCAAGCTTTGTACCAACCCTTTTGTCAGAGGAAAGGGCTGATGAAGACATGCCGGACTATCATGCTGCCTTTGACTACGCGCAGTTAAGCACTTTTTTTGGAAGACTACATGAACACCGTATTTCTGATTTAGAAAATCACCTCTTAATGTTAAGAGGGCAGAAGCAGGAATTAATTGATGAGCTAACTGAAAAAAGATGTTGGGTAAGTGCCGGGGTTCTGGAAAAAGCAGGCAAGGGATTAGCAGAGCCGACGTTGGTGCATTTACCGATCTGCTTCATGCCGGTAGCGGATCAGCCGTGGGAAACTAGTTCCAAGCGTTCAAAACTTGATATCAATCCCGATTCATTTGATGTTGCTATTTTTGCCGATGCTTCAAAACAGAGTGTTTTTAGTTTAGCAAGATTGATGTTTGCAGACAAAGCCATTTTGTTTGGAAGAGCGTCAGATGCTGTGACAGATTATGTGACATTGGACGATGTTCGGGCACAGAAAATGTCTGATCGATACGGGCCGGTTCTTCACCGTTTTGGTGGGCAATACTTGATGAATTCACTCTTTGATCTGATCGGAAATGCAACGGCATGGAATGCTAGAATTGAGCTACCTAATCGACTAAATAAAGAGTGGATGGATCAGTTAGGTAGGTTGGATGCGGTTGGGTTTAAGAAATACGACAACGCCGTTGAGGAAGAAATCTTTGAAGCCCTTTTGAAAAAGGGTTATGACATACGTTCGAAAATCAAAGTAGGGGAAGCTTTGCTTGATCTGGTTGTAGTTGGAAAAACGAATAAGGTGGCCATTAACATCGTTGGAGACGTGCCGATGGATCGTGAGGAAATCCTTGCTCAAATGGAGCAGGAGATGCAATTGCGTGAACTTGGTCTAAACATTTACAACCTGTCTGCAACGGAATTCTACCTAAATTCACGTCAAGTGCTACAAGAGGTTAACGATTATTTGGACCGTTTAAATATTTAGATAATGGAAGTGAAAAATATGGCATTTAACCATTTAGAAATTGAGAAAAAGTGGCAATCATATTGGTTAGAAAACAAAACCTTTGCTACAGGGAATAAGCCGGGGGCACCAAAGTTTTATGCCTTAGATATGTTTCCCTATCCATCGGGAGCAGGACTTCACGTGGGACATCCAGAAGGCTATACGGCAACGGATATTTTGTCGCGCATGAAGCGGATGCAAGGTCATAACGTTCTCCATCCCATGGGATGGGACGCTTTTGGTCTGCCGGCAGAGCAGTACGCCTTAGATACCGGAAACGATCCACGTGAATTTACAGCGACCAACATTAAAACCTTTAAACGACAAATTCAAGAACTAGGTTTTTCGTACGATTGGGACAAAGAAATTAATACCACCGATCCAGAGTACTACAAATGGTCGCAGTGGATTTTTACGAAAATGTACGAAAAAGGTTTAGCTGAGATTAAAAACGTCGAAGTGAATTGGTGTGAAGCCCTTGGGACGACCTTGGCTAACGAAGAAGTTTTAACCGTAAACGGAAAGATGGTTTCAGAGCGTGGCGAGCACCCAGTCATCAAAAAACCGATGCGACAATGGATTTTGAAGATCACGGAATACGCTGAACGCCTGCTGACAGATCTAGACGATTTAGATTGGCCGGAAAGTTTGAAGGAAATGCAACGGAACTGGATCGGCAAAAGTGAAGGGGCTTTAGTGACATTCAACGTTGCCGGAAGGTCTGCGTCTTTTGACGTGTTCACCTCTCGTGTGGATACGTTATTTGGTGCAACTTATGCGGTATTGGCACCAGATCACGAATTGGTGGCTAAGATTACAACACCAGAGCAAAAGTCAGTGGTAGAAGAGTACGTAGCCACCGCGGGGGCCAAGACCGATTTAGAACGTACGGAGTTGGCAAAAGAAAAGACCGGTGTCTTTACTGGTGCTTATGCGGAGCACCCAATGACAGGCGATCAGCTTCCAATTTGGGTTGGCGATTATGTGTTATCGAGCTACGGAACCGGTGCGGTCATGGCAGTCCCTGCCCACGACGAGCGGGATTATGAATTTGCAAAAAAATACGATTTGCCAATCCAGCAAGTGGTTGCCGGTGATTTAAGCGAGGGTGCTTATACGGGGGATGGCGTTCATGTGAATTCGAATTTTCTAGATGGCATGTTAAACGAAGAGGCTAAGTCAGTGATGACGGCTAGGTTGATGGAAGTAGGCAAGGGATCAAGTAAAATCAACTACAAGTTACGCGACTGGGTCTTCGCCCGTCAACGTTACTGGGGCGAGCCGTTCCCGGTTATCTTCTGGGAAGATGGGACGGTTACGACCGTTCCTACTGAAGATTTGCCGCTGGAACTTCCGGTAATGGAAAATATCAAGCCATCGGGTACCGGAGAATCACCGCTAGCCAATAACAAAGAATGGCTGGAAGTGACACGAGTTGGCGGTGTTAAAGGGCTTCGCGATACGAATACCATGCCACAGTGGGCAGGAAGCTGTTGGTATTACTTGGCCTACATCTTGAAAGTCGACGGTCAATTTAAAGATCTTGATAGCGAAGCGGGACAGAAGTTAATTGAAGAATGGATGCCCGTTGATATTTACATCGGTGGTGCGGAACACGCAGTCCTTCACTTGCTGTATGCACGTTTCTGGCACAAGTTCTTGTTTGATATTGGAGTCGTTAATACGAAAGAACCGTTCCAAAAGTTGTTTAATCAAGGCATGATTTTAGGTACTTCGTTTAAAGACGATGCAGGTCGTCTGATTGCCAGTGACAAGGTTGAATCTCGCGATGGGAAGTTCTTTAGCATGGAGACGGGGCTTGAATTAGAGGAAGTTCCAGCTAAGATGTCAAAGTCTTTGAAAAATGTGATTAATCCAGACGATATTTTAAAGAGCCATGGTGCGGATACGTTACGTCTCTACGAAATGTTTATGGGGCCGCTTGAAGCCGCAGTAGAGTGGAGCACGCAAGGTCTTGACGGTGCCCGCCGTTTCTTGGATCGTGTGTGGCGACTACTGGTCAGGTCAGATGGTGCTTTGAATGATAAAGTCGTCGCGACCAATAACGGAGAATTGGACAAAATTTACAACGCTACGGTTAAAAAAGTGACCGAGGATTATGAAACGTTAGGATTTAACACGGCCATTTCACAGATGATGACCTTCGTGAACGAAGCGTATAAGCAGGACGAAATCTACATAGATTATGTACGTGGGTTTATTCAGCTACTAAACCCGATTGCACCACATGTGACAGAAGAGATTTGGTCGCTGCTTGGTGCGGATACAGCGTTGACCTATACAACTTGGCCAACCTTTGACGAATCAAAGTTGGTGGAAGATACCATCACAGTGATTGCTCAGGTCAACGGGAAATTGCGTGCACGCCTAGACGTACCAGTAGACATTTCTAAAGACGATATGGAGAAATTAGCTTTGGCTGATGAAAACGTAAAGAACTTTACAGATGGCAAAGAAGTGGTCAAAGCGATTGTTGTGCCTGGAAAACTGGTTAATGTCGTGGTGAAGGGATAGAGGCTTTGCTATCCGACTTTATCAAAAAAGCTCAAAGTGACCAAACTCATAATTGAGAGGATGGAAGGAGAGGAAGTTGCGATGACTTTAACCATTAGACAACTCAAATCAGAAGAAATCAGTGATGTAGCGAGCTTTATTGCAACTGGCTATCAAGAAGACGTCTTTTTCAAATGGGTGGTACCGAGCGATGAGGACCGCCATTCAGTAGTGAACGCGTATTACAAAATCTATTTGGGTGCTGAAGGTGCTATGGCTTACGTGGCAGAGGATACTAATGGTGCGATGGTTGGTGCTAGCGTATGGCTTCCCCATGACGTTGACACGTCGATTTATGACGACATCGAACAGGTAGCAGGTAGCTATGCACCACAATTTCAAGCAGTTGCCAATGCTAGTCATGACAGCGTTCCAGCTGACGGCCCGTTTTATGAGCTAGTGGGCTTTGTCACTCGAAAAGATTTGCAAGGACAAGGAATTGGCTATCAACTGTTGAAAGCCCATTTAGATGCTATGGATGAGAAGGGAATTCCTACCTATTTAGAGGCTAGCACACCGTTTCATGAGCGAAGCATTTACCGGAAATTTGGCTACGATCATCACGGTGACACCATTGCATTTGAGAACGACGCTGCCTTTTTGTATCCCTTATATCGACCAGCAAAAAGGATCGATAAGCTATGTTAAATCGCAAAAAAACAGCTTTTATTTACGACGAATCTTATTTCGAACATAATGCTGGCGATGGTGCTTTGTTTGAGCCAGCGGGAGGCTATATTGAGGCGACTGGCTCCGTAGAAAGTCCCGAAAGTAAGCGTCGTGTCATAACGTTGCTAGAAAAAAGTGGAATCATGCAGCAATTGGCTCAAATTGAACCTATTCCTGCCACTAAGGAACAACTCCAGTATTTTCATACCAAGCGGCACATTGAAGCCGTTGAGGAAATGAGTCAGATAGGTGGTTTGGACTGCGGGGACTCTGCCATTGTAGGTAAAGGCTCCTATGAAATCGCCAAACTTGCAACAGGTGGTGCCACCCGTGCGGTTCGGGCCGTTTGCGAAGGCGAAGTAAAGAACGCCTATGTGTTAACACGGCCTCCTGGACATCATGCGGAAGCAGATCAAGGAATGGGCTTTTGTATTTTTAATAATGTGGTCATTGCTGCTAAATACGCTCAAAAAGAACAGGGCATCAAAAAAATTGCCATCGTCGACTGGGACGCTCACCATGGGAATGGGACAGAAGATGCTTTTTATGAAAAAGACGATGTGCTATTCATTTCCTTACACCAAGATAATTTGGAGCCGATTGGCAGAGGAAAAATAGAGGACGTTGGAACTAGGAAAGGTGTGGGCTATACCATTAATATCCCCTTACCACCTGCTTCCGGTGACGCCGTTTATCAATACGCCTTCAAAGAAGTGGTCGTTCCGGCCATTGAAGGATTCAAACCAGACTTGATCTTAATTTCAGCTGGTCAAGATGCCAGTATTTTCGACCCTCTAGCACGTATGATGCTCTCGGCGGACGGCTATCGCTGGATGATGACCGCCATGAAGAAATTGGCAAAAAAGTATGCGAATGGACGACTTATCTGTCTGCACGAAGGTGGCTATTGTCCGACTTATGTCCCATTTTGTACCCACGCCATTATTGAGGCGTTAAGTGGGATGGTAACGGATGTAGAAGATCCCTTTATTTATGCCATGGCTGGAACGGGTTATAATAAAAGGTTGCCACATCAAAAAGATCAAGTGGACAAAATCAAAGCATACCATCAAAAGTTAGGTAAAGGACTGATTTAAATGAAACGTTATGGGATAGTTTTAGGTGCTGGAATGGGAACACGCATGAAATCCAGCGTACCAAAAGTTTTGCACCAAATCATGGGCAAAACGATGATTGAGCATGTTATTAGCACGCTTGAAGCAATTAACATTGAAAAGACGGTAGTCGTGGCAGGGCATAAAGCAGAACTTGTGGAAGAAGCCCTGGGAGAACGTGTTTTGTATGCCCTTCAGACCGAACAGTTAGGAACCGCCCATGCGACCATGATGACTCACGGTCATTTACAGGGACTATCAGGTATTACGGTGGTCACTTACGGTGACGGTCCTTTACTAACAAAGGAAACCTTGGAGGAACTTTTTTCTCATCACGAAAAAACGGGGGCTAAAATGACTCTTTTATCTGCCCATACAGAGAATCCGACGGGATATGGGCGTATTATTCGTGATAACGAAGAATGTGTGGTTCGCATTGTTGAACAAAAAGATGCCACTGATGAAGAGTTAAAGGTGACAGAAATCAATTCAGGTGTTGCTTGCTTTGACAACGAAGTCCTATTCGAAGGGTTGGCGCAAGTCAAGAATAACAACTCGCAAGGGGAATTCTATTTAACCGATCTTGTCGAAATCATTTCTAACTTAGGACATAAAGTCGAGGCGGTCATCTGTCAAGACTTCACAGAGACGCTAGGCGTTAACGATCGCGTTCAACTGGCAGAAGCAAGTCGGATTATGCGAAATCGTATCAACGAGAAACACATGCGAAATGGTGTGACCATCGTTGATCCATTGACGACCTATATTGAGACTGATGTTGAAATCGGTAACGATACAATCCTTGAACCAAATGTATATCTACGCGGGTTAACCACCATTGAATCGGGAGTTGTTATTGGTGCTGGAACGCAATTGACTAACACGAAAGTGGGAGCTAGTACCTCTATTAATGCATCGGTTATTGTTGATTCTGAGATCGGTGCAAACACCACTGTCGGGCCTTATGCGCACCTGCGAGCAAATAGTACGGTTGGAGAGGGTTCACGTATCGGCAATTTTGTTGAAATAAAAAATGCCACTTTAGGCGAAGGGGTTAAAGCCGCGCACCTATCTTATATGGGTGATGCTGAAATCGGTGCACGGGTGAACATGAGTTGTGGCGCGATTATTGCCAACTACGATGGAGAGAAAAAACACCGAACGATCATTGGTACAGATACGATGATTGGCAGTAACGTCAACTTGATTGCTCCCGTTGAAATTGGTGCCAATGCTTATGTGGCTGCGGGGTCAACCATTAGCGATGATGTGCCTGATGAGGCACTTGCCATTGCCCGAGCTAGACAAGAAAATAAATTAGGTTACACCAAGAAATTTGAGAAATAGGCCAGACCGACTTTGGCTTATTTTTTTTGATTTTGCTCTGTGAAAACAATTAAAGTGAATATCTTCGTAAATCCGATTGAAGAAAGTTGGGAAATGTTGTAGAATGGTTGTATACTTCGAATTTTATTTCGAATCTTATAGGATGGGTGTTAAATGGCTGAGATAAATCGTAAAAAGTTTAAAATTTTTAGTTTAAGTGCAAATCGTGGGCTGGCACAGGAAATTGCCGACAATCTAGGCGTGCCTCTTGCGGAGTGTTCAACCAGTCGCTTTGCAGATGGTGAAATTCAGGTTGAAATCGAGGAGACTGTACGTGGACATCATGTGTTTGTTGTTCAACCAACACATACGCCAGTAAATGAAAATTTAATGGAGCTTCTAGTTATGGTAGATGCGTTGAAGCGTGCATCAGCAAAGACCATCAATTTAGTTGTCCCTTATTACGGCTACTCTCGTCAAGACCGTAAAGCACGAGCGCGTCAACCAATTACAGCAAAATTAGTAGCGAATCTAATCGAAGCAGCTGGTGCGACCCGTATGATGACCATGGACTTACACGCGAGCCAGATCCAAGGCTTTTTCGATATTCCAATCGACGATTTTCGTGCGATTCCAATCATAGCAAAGTATTTCTTAGAGAAAAACTTAGAGGACGTCGTCGTTGTTGCACCTGATCATGGTGGAGCGACAAGAGCGAGGCAGTTGGCTGAATATTTAGATGCACCGATTGCAATCATCGACAAAAGGCGTCCAAAGCCTAACGTAGCAGAAGTAATGGGGCTGATTGGTGAAGTAAAAGGGAAAACGGCAGTCATCATCGACGACATGATCGATACGGCTGGAACCTTGCAAACAGCGTCTAATGCGTTGACTGAGCGAGGTGCTAAGGCTGTCTATGCTGCATGCACCCATCCAATTCTTTCAGGACCCGCCGTTGATCGAATTGAAAATTCAACCTTGGTAGAATTGGTTACAACGAATACCATTTGCTTGGATGAAAAGAAAAAAACGCCAAAAATCAAACAACTTTCAGTGGGGCATCTTTTAGCTGAAGCGGTGAAGCACATTTTAAACGATCAACCCGTCTCCGTGCTGTTTGAAAAAAAATAATCAATAACCAGAACACTGCAAGTAGCAGTGTTTTTTCATGCTTCGAATACCCAGTAGAAATCGGACTACGTTAAGGGGTAAGTAAAAAACAGTTGTACTTGAAAACGTTAATTGCTATAATGGACGAGTAAATATCATCGAGGAGGGTTACTATGAACTTAAAAGGAACGAAAACGGCTACAAACTTGATGATCTCCTTTGCAGGAGAATCACAAGCAAGAATTAGATACGATTTTTGGGCAGGTATTGCTAGAAAAGAAGGGTACGTACAAATTTCGAATGTCTTCACAGAAACGGCAAACCAAGAAAAAGCACACGCTAAAAGGTTTTTCACTTACTTAAATAGCGATGAAGCAATCAAAGGTCATGAAATCGGAATCGAAGCAGACTTCCCAGTTTTACTTGGAACGACGGCTGAGAATCTAGAGTCAGCAGCGTCAGGTGAGCACGAAGAGCACGCGCATATGTACCCGGCCTTTGCTAATGTAGCAGATGAAGAAGGATTCCCAGAAATTGCACAACTATGGCGTGCCGTTTCGGTTGCTGAAGACTTTCATGAAAAAAGATTTTTAAAGTTGTTAGCCGATGTTAAAGCTGGTACGGTCTTCAAAAAAGAGGCGGCAACGAGCTGGAAGTGTAACAACTGTGGTTACATTGCCAACAGCACAGAGGCACCACCAAAATGTCCAGCGTGTATCCATCCACAAGCCCACTTCGAAGTTAACACGTTCTTCTTAGGATAAAATGAAAACGAAAATGACGACAACCTTCTAGGTTCGCCGTCATTTTTTTGTACTCAAACAGTGACACATGCCCAACTGGCTTGCATACACTGTAGATAGATACAGTTTTAGGAAGGTGTGTGACCCAATGATAAATAACATTTTTGAACAATTTGGTGCGAAGGTGGACATTGATCAGGAGGACGTCATGGACATGGCGGATGATGCAGCAAATGCGGACTTAAACGACGATGAAGATGTGCGCAACCTCATTCGTAGCATTGGTGCTATGGTTGGAAAAGAGATTGACCCTGAGATAGAAGATCGGTTAACGGAAGTGATTACCAACGGTGATGCACCAACCGACATGACTAGCTTAATGGAAATGTTAATGGATCAATAGAAAACAGCCTGCATCAGGCTGTTTTTAAATTTAAACCTGATGCAGGCTAGCGTAATAGCCATTTAAGGCCATCAGTTCATCGTGGGTTCCACGCTCGCGGATCCCTTCCTCACCTAGCACCAAAATTTCATCGGCATTTTTAACGGTGGATAAGCGGTGAGCAATGGTGATGACGGTTTTCCCAACCGACAATTCTTCTAACGTTTTTTGAATTAAGTTTTCGGTGATGTTGTCAAGAGCAGAGGTGGCTTCGTCTAGAATGAGGATTTTTGGATCTTTCAAGAAGACGCGCGCAATAGCGATCCGTTGTTTTTGACCACCGGATAACTTGATGCCTCGTTCGCCAACCTCAGTCAAGTAGCCTTGATCTAAAGAAGTTACAAAATCATGGATGTTCGCTTTCTTCGCGGCCTCATAAACCTCTTCATCGGTCGCATCAAGATTCCCATAACGGATGTTTTCTAGGATGTTGTCGTAAAACATGTAGACGTCCTGAGATACGTGGCCAATAGCCCCGCGTAGATCGCTGAGATCGTATTCACGGATGTCGACCCCATCAATTTCAATGCTTCCTGTATCTACGTCGTAAAATCTTGGAACGAGTTGCGATAGCGTCGATTTCCCAACACCAGATTCCCCAACCAAGGCGACTTTGCTCCCTGCTGTGATGTCTAAATTAAAGTGGTTGATCACTTGGGTATTTTCGCCCTCGTAAGTGAAGGAGATGTTCTTGAAACGAATGTCACCTTGAACGCTGTGAAGTCGTTTTGGATGTTCAGGACTCTTAACGGTAACTTCCATGTCCATGATTTCACAAAAACGACCGAAACCGGCAGCCGAACCTTGAGCGCGTTCCATGAGAAGCAACAGGCGTCGAACTGGCTGTAGCAAAAAGTTCAAGTATAAGAAAAAAGCCGTCATATCACCAAGGCTCATGTCCGCATTAACCACTAAAAAGGCACCTGTCACTAAAACGATAATATTAGCTCCGTCGATAAGAAAGTTGTTGGCACTATTAAACAGACCCATGTGCCGATAAAAATTAAACCACGACCAATAAAAACGTTGATTGCTTTCGTCGAAACGGGCAAATTCTTTCTTTTCGTTAGCAAAAGACTTCATCAAACGAATGCCACCTAACGAATTTCCAAGCGTTGCGTTAACAACCGCCAGCTCTTCCTTCGTTTTACGGTTAACTTTGCCTAACTTTTTTCGAGTGAGAAACATCACTGCAAAAATCAGCATAACGACTGGGAAGATGACCAACGTCAGGGTAGAGTTGATGATGAACAAGAGACTAAAGGTACCAACGATCATAATCGTTGAAATAAAAAGTTCTTCTGGCATGTGATGGGCTGATTCAGAAATATCACGCAAATCCCCAACCAAACGACTCATCATTTCTGGCGTCTGCTTTTTATCAAAGTAAGTCACATCAAGGCTTTGGAACTTTTTAAATAAGTCTGATCGGATGTCACGCTCCATGCGGGCACCCATAATATGACCCCAAAACAACATAAAATGATTACAGAAAAAACGAACCACAATTAAGGCCGTGAGTAACAGGGCGAAGTTTACGATGGCATCTGTGTTGCCGTCTGGAATAAAGTCGTTCATAAAAAGGCGCGTGACAAAAGGGAACACTAAATCAACACTTGCCAACAGAGCCGCACAAAACATGTCAGCTACAAACAATTTTTTATGAGGTCTGTAATAAGAAATAAATCGCTTTAACATAGCATCACCTCTGAGGTTAATACTAATTCTACTTTAGACGCTCTTCAGAGTGGAATTAGCATAAGATAAACGGTTGTAGAACCGCAATATATTCACTGTACTTCGTATACAAATCGTCAAAATCAATGGAGGGACGACCAGTTAATGCGGTTTCTTGATTAAACGCAGACACCATTTTTTTCAATTCATTATAAAACAACGCTTCGTCGATCGCACACGTCAAAGAGAGCTTTTCTTCAAGTTCCTCGATCAGCAATAAATCATCTCTAGTTACAGACGGTTTATCTCCATGACGCCTAAATGCTTCTAGTATTTTTTTGGGGTGAATGACCTTACTCATGAAGACCAACTCCTTTAGAAAAACACCTAATCATTAGGTGTTTGATTATGATTTGATGGCTAACTTGATAAATTCCCTAAATAGAGGATGCGGTTTCCCAGGTCGCGATAGGAATTGTGGTTGAAACTGGACACCGATAAAAAACGGATGATCTGACAATTCGATCGTTTCTATCATGTCCGTATGGCACGATTTTCCTGTTACGACGAGTTTTTTATCTTCTAGATGCTGTAAGGCATCGTTATTTAATGTTACCTTGTGACGATAACGTTCAGCAACATCTACATTTTGGTAGATGCTTGAAATTTTAGAATCCTTTGCTAGGCTAATGTCAAATAGCCCAACGCGCCACTCTGCATCTTTATTGATGACAGCTTCCGGTAAAGGAACGAGCAGATCGTCGATGGATTGATGCTTCACGTTTCTAATGTATTCAAGGGTTGCCAGGCGCATGCCATCACAGATACCAAAAAACGGTACGTTATTTTCTCTGGCATATTTAATGGCGACCATTTTACCATCAATGGCACGATCTGCTTCTCCATAAGGTAGTAAAATACCATCTAAATCGCTCAACTGTGTCGCAGTATCGTCATTTAAATTAGCAGCATCAATAAAGGTCAATTTCACTTTCTTTCCAAACGCGTAACCAGCATGATGCAGGGCCTCATTAATCGAAAGATAGGCATCTGGTAAGATGGAATAATCACCAACGATTCCAATCTTGACTTCACCGTCTAAGTTTTTAACCGCATCGATTAAGTCACGCCACGTTGACATATCAGCAAGTGGTGCGTCGATGCGAAAGTGATCAAGAATTAAATCGTCGAGGCCTTGTTCTTGAAGTCGCATCGGAACTTCGTAGAGGACGTCAACGTCGCGTGCTTCGACGACGGCTTCTTTTTGGACGTTACAAAAGCGTGAAATTTTAGCCTTAACAGAATCTTCAATGGCGACCTCGGTTCTTAACACGATCACATCTGGCTGAATGCCAAGTCCTAATAGTTCCTTGACGCTATGCTGGGTCGGCTTGGTTTTGATTTCGCCAGCCGCGCTTAAATAAGGAACGAGTGTATTATGAACGTACAGTGTGTTTTTGTAGCCACAATCAGACCTTGCTTGGCGGATGGCCTCAAGAAAAGGAAGGCCTTCAATGTCACCTACGGTACCACCAATTTCTGTAATGATAATATCAGCACCACTGTCTTCAGCTGCCGCGATTAACTTCGCTTTGATTTCATCTGTGATGTGAGGGATAACTTGTACGGTCGCCCCACCGTACCCACCTTGACGTTCACGTTTAATAACGTTTGAATAGACGCGTCCTGTTGTGATGCTAGAATTTTGTGACAAACGTTCGTCAATAAAGCGCTCGTAATGTCCCAAATCTAAATCCGTTTCCGCACCGTCATCGGTGACAAACACTTCTCCGTGTTCGCATGGGTCCATTAACCCAGGATCCACGTTAATGTAAGGGTCGAATTTTTGCATAAAAACCTTGAGACCTCTATTTTTTAGAAGTCTTCCTAACGATGAGGCGGTCACACCTTTACCTAAGGATGACACAACGCCACCTGTTACGAATATGTACTTTGCCACAATATGCAACCTCCAACCATAAAAAAAACTCTCAACAACTAGTATAACCAGCGAGAGATCAAACCAATCTTCTTAAAAGAGGGCTCTTTAAATATAATAACAAAAATAGCGGGGAAATTCAAGTGGAGTGGAGCAATTAAAGGTTGCTTTATCATAAAGTTGTGGTACACTATAGAGGAATAAAATTATAGAAAATGAGGCTTGATTTTAATGGATTGGTTAACGACCGATATTGTGTGTGTCATTCTATTCTTTATTGGTGTTGCAGGGTTGGTCATTCGTAAAAATATGATGATTAGTGTCATCTCAGTTGGGGTAATGGATGTAGCAATCATCTTGTTCTTCATTTCGATCACGGATAGCGTAGGACGTGTGGCACCAATGATGGCTGACTACACCTACCAAGCGGTAGACCCAGTGGGTCATGCCTTGGTATTAACGTCTATCGTTATTGGAATATCGATTACAGCACTTATTTTGATTATGATTTTAAACCTTTACCGAAGTTACGGCACGCTAGATTGGGACGAAGCGAAGCGAATCCGAGAAAGTGAAAATCACGATTACGACATAGTAAAAGCACACATCGAAGTTTAATTCGTGTGTGCTTTGTTTGTAACCTAAATTACTTTTTCTCTTTATGAGCTGTTGACTTACGACAACGTGGGCAATACTTGTTCACTTCTAAGCGATCAGGCGTATTGCGTTTATTTTTTTTAGAAATGTAGTTCTCTTCTTTACAAACTTCACATCTTAAAGTGAATCCTACGCGCATCTTAATTCCTCTCTTTCACAAATCAAGTGTTAATATCTTATCACAAATGACAAGCGAATGCAATGGTAAAAGGGTGATTGGTTAGATGGAATAGAAGATACTTGAAAGTTTATATTGATTACCATGCTGATTTCTATTATAATGTGACAGTAAAATAGATGTTACGTTGGCTGCTCCTTTTCGGGTCAGTACATTGCAGTTTATGAGGTGTTACAATGCAAAGAAGTGTAGGAACGATAACTCGAGGACTTAGGTGTCCGATTATCCGGCAAGGAGACGATCTTACTAAGATTGTTGTCGATAGCGTGCTTACAGCGGCTAAAAATGAAGGCTTTGAGATAAGGGATAAAGATATTGTTGGAATCACTGAATCCATCGTAGCCAGGGCACAAGGAAACTACGCAAGCATTGATGCGATTGCCAAAGACGTCCGTGATCAGCTAGGTGGCGAAACGATTGGGGTTATCTTTCCAATTCTTTCAAGAAACCGTTTCTCAACCGCTTTAAAAGGGATCGCACGTTCGGCGAAGAAGATCGTCCTTATGCTAGGTTATCCAAGCGACGAAGTAGGGAATCGCTTATTAACCTTTGAGCAAATTGATGCTGCGGGGATTAACCCTTACCAAGACACCTTGACTTTGACGCAGTATCGCGAACTATTTGGAGAGAACAAACACGAATTCACAGGGATTGATTACGTGGAACTATATAAAGGGATCATTGAAGCAGAGGGGTGTGAAGCAGAAATCATTTTTGGCAACCATTCTAGATCAATTCTCAGTTATACGAAGAACGTATTAGCGTGCGACATTCATTCTTACAAAAGAACCCTTCGCTTATTAAAGGAACACGGAGCAGAAAAAGCCATTGGACTCGCAGACGTTTTAGCTAAGTCCGTAGATGGGAGTGGATTTAACGAACAATTTGGTTTGTTGGGGTCGAACAAATCAGATGAAGATAATGTGAAGTTGTTTCCGTACGACTGCCAAAACTTTGTGGAAGACGTTCAGGCTAAATTATTAGAGGTTACTGACAAGAAAGTTGAAGTGATGGTTTATGGAGATGGCGCATTTAAAGATCCGCAAGGTCACATTTGGGAGCTAGCTGATCCAGTTGTTTCGCCAGCCTTCACCAGTGGACTAGTCGGGACACCGAACGAAGTAAAATTAAAATACTTAGCTGACAACGACTATAAAGATCTAAGTGGCGAAGCTTTACAAAAGGCGATCAAAGAGCGTATCACCAACAAAGGCGATGATTTAGTCGGCGATATGGCATCACAAGGAACAACGCCACGTCAATTAACGGATCTGATCGGATCGCTATGTGATTTAACCAGTGGATCTGGTGATAAAGGAACACCAATTGTTTACATTCAAGGCTATTTTGATAACTATACGAAGTAAGAAACGAAGGTTGGTTTATTCTAACCTTCGTTTTTTGTATAGCAAATCTGCATCTGAGCAAACTAATGCTGAGGTGATTGGATGAGGCGCTATTCCGAAAAAAGGGCACAAAACAATTTTTCTGCAGAATTTGCAGACGAGTTTGTGGAAGTTGAAGATGGTTATTTAGTAACGGAGATTGCTGGTGGTAAAATGACCAGAAAGATTAACAAAACCCAGGAAATTCTAGTGGGGGACAAATTGTCGCTATAAGATTGGACTAGATCAGAAGTTTGTTTCATAGGCTACATCAATGGATGTAGATGAAGCAGACTTTTTTTATTTAGTTCATATTTAATTGAAAAAGATGTGTTATTTTAGCAAACAAATGCTGCGGTTAGGGTTATTCGGGTTCGAGGAGTACGAGGAGTTTCTAAATGTAGCTTATATAAATTCTATAGGAGGAATGCGTATATGCTATGGATAAAAGAAAGTATCAATGAAGTCGTTACAAAGTTAGACACGGATGTATCGACGGGGCTAAGCGGGGTCGAGGTGGATGCTCGAATTAAGAAATATGGTGCCAATGAATTTGAGGCTGAGAAGAAAGAAACATTGTTTCAAAAGGTCGTGCACCATTTATTGGAAATTTCTGCGATTATTCTATTGGTTGCGGCTGCCATTGCAGCTTATACGGCGTGGTTGAATGGACACGGTTGGGTAAAAGTGTGGGTGATTTTAGGGGTTGTGGTGATTAACACCTTTTTAGGGATTCGACAAGAAGGAAAAGCTGAGGCGGCATTAGAAGCATTAAAAAAGTTAAACTCTTTTGAAGCAACGGTATTGCGTGACGGCAAGAAGCTGGTGATTGATGCCGCTCAGCTGGTGCCGGGGGATGTCGTGGTATTAAATGCTGGGGATATGATCTCAGCAGATGCACGTTTGATTGATTCCAGCTCGCTAGCCATTGACGAGTCTGGCTTGACTGGAGAGAGTGTACCGGTAGAGAAAGATCACCGTGTACGTGTTGATGAGAACACGGCGTTAGGCGACCGACTAAACATGGTGTATTCAGGTAGTTTGGTAACGGCGGGTCGCGGGATGGCTGTTGTTGTGGAGACCGCCATGGAAACGGAGATGGGGAAGATTGCGAAACTTCTGAATAACACAGAAAAATTGCAAACGCCATTACAGTTGCGCCTTAAGAAATTGTCAATCCAACTATGTGTGGTGGCCTTATCAGCTGGTGCATTGATTTTCAGCATTGGTGTATTCATGCATGGCTATGACGTTTTAGAAATGTTATTGGTGGCGGTTGCCCTAGGTGTGGCTGCTGTACCAGAAGCTTTGCCAATCATTGTGACCATGATCTTTGCCCACGGTTTGCATAACATGGTAACCAAAAACACGATTATTAAGCGAATTCCTGCTGTTGAGACCATCGGAAACACATCGGTGATTTGTTCGGATAAGACAGGAACTTTAACGATGAACAAGATGCGCATCCAGCGGGTTTGGCATGTGGATCATGAGCCAAAAGCGGTTGAGGAGGATTTTAATAGCGATAAGTTGCAAATGCTTGAGTATCTAGGTGCTTGTACCAATGCCGTGATTAATGTGGTTGATGGCAAGGATGTCATCGTTGGTGATCCGACGGAAGCGGCCATTGTTCGCTTGATGCGTGATAAAGGGTTAACACGCGCTATGTTAGCTGAGAAGTATCCACGTGTACATGAGATTCCGTTTGATTCAGGTCGTAAATTAATGACAACGATTCATAAAATGGATAATGGGTATTTACAAATTACGAAGGGAGCCTTTGATCGTTTGCCCGTTGCATGTGAAAGCACCTTTGCTGGCAAGGCGGTGGAGATTCACGATTCATTTGCTGAGCGTGCACTGCGTGTCATTACAGTAGGGATTCGCCATTGGGATCTGTTACCTGGGGACCTGTCCCCTGAACATCTAGAAATTAGTCTAGAGTTTATCGGGATGATTGGGATGATCGATCCGCCACGACCTGAAAGTAAGGAAGCGGTGCGCGTTGCTAAGGAAGCAGGTATTAAGACGGTGATGATTACAGGGGATCACATTTTAACAGCGAAAGCAATCGCTGAAGAAATTGGGATTTACGAAGAAGGGGATCGTGCCATTACAGGTGCTGAACTTGAGGCGATGCCAGAGGAAGAGTTGCGTGCTAACATTCGTAACATATCGGTTTATGCCCGTGTTAGCCCAGAGGATAAAATTCGAATTGTCCAAGCGTGGCAATCACAAGGCGAAGTCATTACCATGACTGGAGATGGTGTTAACGATGCACCGGCGCTTAAAGCGGCAGACGTTGGTGCTGCCATGGGAATTACCGGAACAGATGTATCAAAGAATGCAGCCGATATGGTCATTACAGATGATAACTTTGCCACCATTGTGGATGCCATTGCTGAAGGGCGCACATCGTACGATAACATTCGCAAGACGGTTTCGTTCTTATTGTCGGTTAACTTTGCTGAAATCTTTATTATGTTCATTGGTGTGATGCTCGGTTGGGGCGTTCCGATTGTTGCCTTGCAGCTATTATTCATTAACGTGATTAGCGACGGGATTCCTGGTTTGTTCTTGAGTCAAGAAGGCGCAGACGCCGACGTGATGAAGCGCAAGCCATTAAGCAAGGATTCTGGTTTGTTTGCAGCAGGGTTAGGCTGGACGATTGCGAAGCGCAGTCTGTTGTTTATCGTCTTGACGCTGACGGCTTTCTATGTTGGGAAATTTGTGGAAGTTAGCGATGTGGTGGTAGCAAGCTACGAGGTAGGTGTCTCGATGGCGTTCATTGTCTTGTCGTGGGCATCGGTGGTTAACATTTTCAACGTGCGCAGTTCGCAGTCGATCTTTAAGATAGGCTTTTTATCAAACAAAGCGGTCTTCTTTAGTGCAATCGGGTCGATGATCATCACGTTGTTAGTGGCGACACTTCCTCCGCTGATGTATGTCTTTGATGTGGTGGCGTTAAGTTACATTCATTGGATGATCATCGCAGGATTAGTTGCGATGCAACTGGTTGTCGTTGAAATTGGAAAGGCCGTCAAGAAATAATAGAAAGAATTGCCAGCTTTACTTGAACATGATAGGCGAATGAGAGGTCCTCACAGAAATTCCTGTGAGGACTTTGCAATTCTTCGAAAATTTCTCTTGACTCCGTTTGACTTTCTGTGATATTATATTAAGATGCCTAATAATGGTCAAATTTATTAAAACCCGTGTCGGAACGGGATTTTATGTGTCAATTAACAAGAGGAAAAGACCTGTAGAGACGATGATTTTCAAGTTTGTTGGTGTGTGTTGGTCAGTGAGGCGATAGGTAAAACCTGAAATTAAAAGAGGTGACGCTTGTGGCAGGAAAAGTAGTTAAATATGGGAAAAAGCGAGAGCGACGTAATTATTCGCGAATTAATGTTGCGCTAGAGCTCCCCAACTTGATTGAAATTCAAACCTCGTCGTACGATTGGTTTTTGGATCAAGGAATCAAAGAAATGTTTAAAGACATTTCTCCAATTGAAGATACGAATGGCGTGTTTGCGCTTGAATTTGTTGATTATACCTTAGGTGAGCCTAAGTATCCGGTACTTGAATCAAAAGAGCGCGACGTGAACTACGCAGCCCCTTTGCGTGTTAAAGTAAGATTACACATTAAAAACGAAGAAACTGGCCTCGTTGAAGAGGTTAAAGAAAGTGAAATTTACATGGGTGATTTCCCATTAATGACTCCGACAGGAACCTTTATTATTAATGGTTCTGAGCGTGTTGTTGTTTCCCAGCTTGTCCGTTCTGCAGGCGTTTATTATAGCAAGGACACCGACAAGAAAAGTGGTAAAGATAAGTATCTAGCACAAGTCATTCCAAGCCGTGGCGCTTGGCTTGAATACGAAACGGATTCAAAAGACATTCTATATGTACGCGTGGATCGCACGAGAAAAATGCCGATCACCGTTCTTTTGCGTGCCCTTGGATTAACGACAAGAGAAGAAATCATTGAAGTCTTTGGTGAGAACCAGTACATTTTAAACACCCTTGATAAAGACGCGACTGAGACACCAGACGAAGCGTTGATGGAAATCTTTGGTAAGTTACGCCAAGGTGAACCTGCGACCATTGAAGGGGCTCGTAACTTGTTCTCGTCTCGCTTCTTTGATCCAAAGCGTTACGATTTAGCTAACGTTGGACGTTATAAGTTCAATAAAAAATTAAACGTCATGGATCGCTTGTTAGGAAAAAGATTAGCAAGTGATATTTTCGATGGCGAAACCGGCGAAATTTTAGTTGAATCAGGTGAAGTGATCACACGTGATATTTTAGAGAACACCCTTAAGGGTAAATTAGAAACATTGAACATTAAGCAAGTTGATCTTAACAGTGAACTTGATGACAACACACATGCTTACGTGCAAGAATTTGAAGTTTTCTCGATGGATGCTAACAACGAAGAGCATATCGTTAAAATTGTCGGAAGTGTTTCCGATGACGAAACAAAGAATGTGACAACATCGGATATCTTTGCATCGGTGAGTTACTTTATGAACCTCTTGTTTAATGTAGGTGAAGTGGATGACATTGACCATTTAGGAAACCGTCGTTTACGTCTCGTTGGAGAATTGTTACAAAATCAGTTGCGCATTGGACTTTCTCGTATGGAACGTGTGGTTCGTGAGCGGATGTCGATTCAAGAAGAGGAAGGAATTACACCTTCAAGTTTAATTAACATTCGTCCGGTAACGGCATCGATCAAAGAGTTCTTTGGTTCTTCGCAGTTATCACAGTTCATGGATCAAACTAACCCTTTATCGGAGTTGACCCATAAGCGCCGTTTATCTGCTCTTGGACCAGGTGGTTTAACCCGTGAGCGTGCTGGGATGGAAGTTCGAGATGTTCACTACTCTCATTACGGACGTATGTGTCCAATTGAAACGCCTGAAGGACCTAACATCGGTCTAATTAATGCCTTATCAAGTTATGCCAAAGTCAATGCGTTTGGGTTTATTCAAACGCCTTATTGTCGACTTTCTAAAGAGACCGATGCAAAAGGAAACACGAAAGTTTATCTAACGGGAGACATCGAATATTTAACGGCCGATGAAGAAGATCGCTACGTGATTGCTCAATCTTCCATGCAAATCAAGGTTGGAGATGAAATCACAGGTGAAATGGTAGCCCGTTACAACGACGACACCTTGGTTGTAAGACCAGAAGAAGTCGATTTCGTCGAAGTTTCACCACAACAAATTGTATCGGTAGCTACAGCATGTATCCCATTCTTAGAGCATGACGATGCCAACCGTGCCTTAATGGGTGCCAACATGCAGCGTCAGGCGATTCCATTGTTAATTCCTGAATCACCAATCGTTGGAACGGGAATGGAGTATTTGAATGCCCGTGACTCTGGTCAAGCCATCATTTCGTTAAACGATGGTGTGGTTGAACGCGTGGATGCAACAGCCATTCAAGTACGTGTGACAAAAAGTGGTGAACTGGATCGTTATCCGTTGACGAAATTCCAACGCTCGAATTCGAGTACGGTATTAAATCAAATCCCAATTGTTGAGATGGGTGAAGAAGTTGAAGCGGGTCAAATCCTAGCGGATTCTTCGTCCATGGAGCAAGGTGAGCTGGCACTTGGTCGTAACGTTGTCGTTGCCTTCATGACATGGGACGGATACAACTACGAGGATGCCATCATTATGAGTGAGCGTCTCGTTAAAGATGACGTTTATACATCGATTCACATTGAAGAATACGAGTTAGAGTCTCGCGACACGAAACTTGGACCAGAAGAAATCACACGTGACATTCCTGGAGCAAGTGGTGAAGCATTAAAGAACTTAGACGAGTACGGAATCATTAAAATTGGTTCCGAGGTAAAAGAAAGCGACATCTTAGTTGGTAAGGTTACCGCAAAAGGGCAAGCAGAATTAACAGCTGAAGAGCGATTACTACACGCGATCTTTGGTGAGAAAGCAAGTGAGGTTCGTGACACGTCCTTACGGGTACCAAACGGTGGCAACGGGATCGTTCATGACGTTAAGTTCTTTTCTCGTGACGCGGGAGATGAACTAGCACCTGGTGTCAACGAAGTGGTACGCATTTACATCGCTCAGAAACGTAAAATTTCTGAAGGGGACAAGATGGCAGGGCGTCATGGAAACAAAGGGGTTATTTCAAAGATTTTACCGGAAGAAGATATGCCATATTTACCAGATGGAACGCCAGTAGACGTGATGCTTAACCCGCTTGGGGTACCGTCTCGTATGAACATTGGGCAGATTTTAGAAATCCATCTAGGGATGGCAGCGAAAAACCTTGGAATTCACGTAGCAACGCCAGTCTTTGATGGGGTTAAAACAGAGGATTTAGATGAAATCATGGCAGAAGCTGGATTGGCACCTGATGGAAAGACCGTCCTTTACGATGGGCGCACAGGTGACCCATTTGATAACCGCATTGCTGTCGGGATCATGTACATGATTAAACTGGCACACATGGTTGACGATAAGCTTCACGCACGCTCCATCGGACCTTATTCATTGGTTACACAACAACCACTTGGAGGGAAAGCCCAGTTTGGTGGACAGCGTTTCGGAGAGATGGAAGTATGGGCACTTGAAGCATACGGTGCCGCCTACATCTTACAAGAAGTTTTGACCGTTAAGTCAGATGACATCAATGGGCGTGTTAAAACTTACGAAGCGATTGTTCGTGGCGAAAATGTACCTGAACCAGGTATTCCGGAATCCTTCCGTGTACTTGTAAAAGAACTTCAGTCATTAGGAATGGACATTAAAATTCTAGACGAAGAAAAAGAAGAAATTACCAGTCGTGAATTGAGTACGTTCCAAACCAATAAAATTGTCGCACCTGAAGTCGTAGACGTTAAAGAATAACCATTTTACTGAAGGAGGTTGCCTGCGTTGATAGATGTTAATAAATTTAAGTATATGAAAATTGGACTAGCTGGTGCAGATACCATTCGTGGCTGGTCCCATGGAGAAGTTAAAAAATCAGAAACCATCAATTATCGAACCCTTAAACCTGAGCGCGATGGATTGTTTTGTGAGCGTATTTTTGGGCCACAAAAAGATTGTGAATGCGCCTGCGGTAAGTACAAGCGCGTGCGCCATGAAGGTATTATTTGTGAGCGTTGTGGCGTAGAAGTAACCGTCGCAAAGGTACGCCGTGAGCGTATGGGGCACATTGAATTGGCAGCGCCAGTTGCCCACATTTGGTACGTTAAAGGAATTCCAAGTCGCATGGGACTTCTTTTGAACATGTCGCCACGTGAGCTGGAAGAAGTCATCTACTTCGTTAACCATGTGGTCATTGACCCGGGACAAACGGATTTTGTTAAAGGAACGGTTTTGACCGATAAAGAATACCGTGAAGCATTAGATGCTCATGGTGAGACTTTTGTAGCAGGAATGGGAGCAGAAGCCATTAAGTCACTTTTAGAAAGCATCGACCTAGATGCAGAAGTGGCTGATTTACGTTCCGAACTTAAGATTCAATCGGGACAAAAACGTGCGAAGTTAATTAAGCGGTTAGAGGTGGTTGAGGCCTTTAGAAGTTCTGGTAATCAACCAGTCAATTTAATTTTAGATGTTTTACCCGTTATTCCACCAGACATTCGTCCGATGGTTCAACTAGATGGTGGTCGTTTTGCGACTTCGGATTTAAACGATCTGTACCGACGTGTGATTAACCGTAACAACCGCTTGATTCGCTACCTTGAAATCGGGGCACCAAACATCATCATTAACAACGAGAAGCGTATGATTCAAGAAGCAGTAGACGCTTTAATTGACAACGGTCGCCGTGGTCGCCCGGTAACGGGACCAGGAAACCGCCCATTAAAATCGCTGTCACACATGTTAAAAGGAAAGCAAGGACGCTTCCGTCAGAACTTACTTGGAAAACGAGTTGACTACTCTGGCCGTTCGGTAATCGTTGTTGGACCAGATCTAAAAATGTACGAATGTGGTCTTCCAAAAGAAATGGCCCTTGAATTATTCAAGCCGTTTGTGATGAAAGAATTAGTGGCACGTGACCTAGCTCAAAACATTAAGAGTGCCAAAAAAATGATTGACCGCATGGAAGATTCCCTATGGGACGTTGTGGAAGATGTGATTCGTGAGCACCCAGTCCTACTTAACCGTGCACCAACGTTACACCGCCTTGGAATCCAAGCTTTCGAACCAAAAATCGTCGAAGGTCGTGCCATCCGATTACACCCACTTGTCACCACCGCCTTTAATGCAGACTTTGATGGGGATCAAATGGCGGTTCACGTTCCTTTATCACAAGAAGCACAAGCGGAAGCAAGACTTCTTATGCTAGCGGCAAATAACATCCTTAACCCGAAAGATGGGAAGCCGGTTGTTACTCCTTCTCAGGATATGGTACTAGGTAACTACTACTTGACCATGGAAGAGGCAGGTGCCCTTGGTGAAGGAAACATTTACAAAGATACCGACGAATTAAGAATGGCTTATGCTAATGGGTATGTTTCCCTGCATGCACGAATTGCACTGGATACAAATACATTATTTGAAAAAGATAAGCTATCGAAAGGGCAAGAGAACAAATACTTGATCACAACCCTTGGGAAAGTGGTGTTTAACAGCATCTTACCACCGGAATTTCCATTCCTAAATGAACCAACCGATGCGAATCTTCATGACGTGACACCGGGCAACTACTTTGTGCCAAAAGGGACAGATATTAAAGCTCATTTAGGTCAAGTGAATCTTGTATCACCATTTAAGAAGAAGTTTTTAGGTGAAGTCATTGCAGAAATCTTCCGTAAATACAAGACGACAGAGACGTCACGCATGCTTGACTCCTTAAAAGATTTAGGATTTGAGTACTCGACGCAAGCAGGAATCTCGGTTGGTATTTCTGACGTTGTTATTTCCGAAGGAAAGAGAACCATCTTAGCCGATGGTGATGAGCGTGTGGCTCAGATCAAAGCTTACTTTGATCAAGGTTTATTAACGGATGGCGAACGTTACCGCTTAGTGCTTGATGTCTGGTCAAAAGCTAAAGATGAGATCCAGGATGCATTAATGGACGAACTACCAAAGGAAAACCACATCTACATGATGAGCGATTCTGGTGCTCGTGGTAATGCTTCAAACTTTACACAGCTTGCTGGTATGCGTGGATTGATGGCGAACCCATCTGGTAAAACCATCGAATTACCAATCAAATCTTCCTTCCGTGAAGGTTTAACGGTAACGGAGTTCTTTATTTCTACCCACGGTGCGCGTAAAGGTCTTGCTGATACGGCACTTAAGACCGCTGACTCAGGATACTTAACCCGTCGTTTAGTTGACGTTGCCCAAGACGTTATCGTTCGTGAAGCCGACTGTGGAACCGATCGTGGTCAGTACATTTCTGACTTAACGGAACGTGGCCAGGTGATTGAGCCCTTATTTGAACGAATCGCTGGACGCTACACATCTAAAACAGTCTTTAATCCGAACAACGACAACGTCGTGATTGGAGCCAACCAATACATCACAGATGAGATTGCAGCTGAAATTATTAAGCTAGGAATCAAAGAAGTAGCCATTCGTACCATTTATTCATGTAATGCGACGAAAGGGATTTGTAAGAAATGTTACGGACGTAACCTAGCAACTGGTAAAGACGTTGAAGTGGGGGAAGCAGTTGGAATTATGGCTGCTCAATCGATTGGTGAACCGGGAACACAGTTGACCATGCGTACCTTCCATACTGGTGGGGTAGCTGGGGCCGATATTACCCAAGGTTTGCCTCGTATCCAAGAACTATTCGAAGCCCGTAATCCAAAGGGTCGTGCCGTTATTTCTGAGATTGATGGAACGGTTTCTGAAATCCGTGGAAATGCTCGTAAACGTTACGAAGTTGTGGTGTCGAACAAGTTAGAAAGCCGTGCGTATTTACTTGCTTATGGTACACGGCCACTTGTAGCAGAGGGCGATGAACTAAGCGCTGGAGACATGATCACAGAAGGGTCGATTGATCCGAAAGAATTGCTTCGTGTGTCTGATTCCTTAGCGGTTCAAACGTACATTCTAAAAGAAGTTCAGAACGTTTACCGTGCACAAGGGGTAGAATTATCGGATAAGCACATCGAAATCATGCTTCATCAAATGATGAAGAAGGTGAAGATCATTGATGGTGGAGACACGGATATTTTACCAGGATCTTTAATTGATACGGTTCAATATACCCGCGTTAACAAAGAAGCGGTGACGGGTGGTAAGAGACCTGCTGTAGGGATTCCAACCTTACTCGGTATCACCAAGGCATCTCTTGAAACGGAATCCTTCTTATCTGCAGCGTCGTTCCAGGAAACGACCCGTGTTTTAACCGATGCGGCCATTAAAGGAAAAGTCGATGAGCTTGTGGGATTAAAAGAGAACGTTATTCTCGGGAAACTAATCCCGGCAGGAACAGGAATTTTAAAGGAAAAAATCATTGAACCTAAGAGCCCTATCCCAATTCCTCCAGAACCAGAGCCAGAGGAAGAAGAGGGCGAAGGCAAAGAGAAGAAGGGCAAAAAAGGCGCAGAGGAAAGTAAAGAGAAAAAGAGCGCAACAGAAACAGAAAAAGTAGAAGAAAAAAGCGAGGACAATTAGTCCTTGCTTTTTTCTTCTATGCCAGGCGGTTAAAGTTCTAAGCCGTCGTCTTGACTCATAAGATACATTAATACGTCATGTGGGGGTAATCGTAATGAGTCTTGGATGGATTAAAAAAATCACAGCAAAACAAGTATTAGGAATGTGCTTGGTTATGGTCGCTATTTATTTTATGGTAGGTGAAAATAGTGGAGAGGGTGAAGAACTCAATCAGGTAGGTAGTGTCGGTGATTCCTATCAAACAGAGGTCGTGGAAGAGGGTCATGTTATTTATGTGGTTCATGACTCAGGTTATGTAGTGAAGACCATGGCTCGTATTGATTCAGAAGTGAGTGAAGTTGAATCTATTTTTACGGCTTTGTTGACGGATTCGGATCGTTTACCTGAACAGACACGTGGTTTGATTCCTGCTGGAGCTGTTCTGCGTGATTACAGTGCTTCTGAAGGGGTTCTGACTTTAAATGTTTCGGAATCGTTTTTGTATTACATGCCATCGGATGAAGAAAATTTACTATCTTCTCTCGTTTGGAGTATGACTGAATTGGAACAAGTGGAACGGGTTTATCTGCAAATTGAAGGTGAACGTGTGCATAACTTGAACAGCAGTGTAGATGTGGGACGTGGGTTAACTAGAAGTGTGGGAATCAATTTAGAAGTGGATGCCCCTTTCACCCATGATGCCGAGTTGGTGATGCTCTACTTCTTAACTTCCGATTCGGAGAATGCCATGCTAGTTCCTGTGACCCGACTGGTGGCACCAGATGTGGATGTGATGGAATACGTGGTATCCTCTTTAGTTAGAGGGCCGGTTGGCACCAATTATATTAGTGTATTTAACCACCGAACCACCTTAATTGATCCACCTCATCTAGAAAACGGAATTTTGACACTGAACTTTTGTTCGGAACTTTTCTACAATCAAGAACAGACCTTAGTGTCTTCACAAGCACTTCGCCAGTTGGTGATGACCATGACGGAGTTTGATGAAGTGTACGAAGTGTCGGTGATCATAGAAGGAAGTGTGCGTGTCTTTGACGAAGGAGGAACCCCAGTCGTTATACCAGTAAGTAGGAGTACGATTTTGGAACAAGAATTTATTGAAAGGCAGTAATTAAATGGCAGTATTTCCGAGGAAATACTGCCATTTAAATGTATGAAAAGTTTTCAAAGGTATCCTTTTGGATACTAAGGTACAAAAAAGTGCGTACTTCCAATAACCGGACATTCACGTATAATAGAAGAGACTCAAGCTGTGCTTGATTGACTCTTCTTAATGCTACCTAAAGGTACAAGTCTAACTAATCACTCATACTTCGTGAAGTTAGGCTTTGCATTCATCATGAAACTTGGCGACGATAGGAGCAAATAGTTGAATATGACAGGTATAATGAATGGTAGAGTAATTAAAACTTGATGATTGTCACAGTTAAAACAGGAGGTACGATCATGGATAATATATTTTTCGAGCAGTTTTTAGTTTTTACATCAGTTAGGACAGGAGCGTTTATCGCCCTGCTTATTGCTTTATTTTTCTTACAGGGATATTTAAAGAAGAAAGAGAGGTTAGGGTTATCAGCACGACTGATGCTTTCAACGTTTTTAGGACTAGGATTAGGTGTTGCGATTTTGTTCGTTGCAGGGATGCCAGAAGATCCTGCAAGCATTGGTTGGATTGGTGAGGTTCGCACATGGTACGGATTAATTGCTGATGGATTTATGGCCTTGCTTCGGATGATCGTTGTGCCACTTGTTTTGGTATCGATCATTCGTGTGATTGTGAACATGGAAGGTGAAAAAAGCATTGGGAAGTTAATTGGTCGTGGAGTTGGCTTATTAATTACGACCACGTTAATTGCTGCCGTTATTGGAATCGTTCTAGCCAATCTTGTTGGGCTGGGATCAGGTGCAGAATTGGTTTATGGAACGGAAGAAGTCAGAGAAGTGACCAGCATTGTATCAACGGTTTTAGGCTTATTACCTGCTAATCCTTTTGAAGCCTTAGCAGCTGGAGCTGTTATTCCGACCATTGTGTTTGCTTCTTTTATGGGACTTGCTATCCGAACACAAATGGCAAAAGATGCCAAGGTTGTACAGCCTTTTATTGACTTTAACGAAGCCATGTACACCATCATTATGAACATCGCTCAGACAGTAATTGGGTGGTTGCCATATGCTATTATCGCCTTATTAGCCAATACGATTGCCCATCGTGGTCTGCAAGTTTTCGCTGAAGTGTTAACCTTCGCTGGTCTTTATATTTTAGCGGCTATGATTATGTTTGGTATTCAGTTAACTATTCTGACGTTTAACGGGCTGAACCCAGTGAAGTATGTTCAAAACATTGGAAAGGCGTTGATTTTAGCCTTTACTTCTAGATCAAGTTTGGGAACGTTGCCGGTAAGTGTTAAAACCCTCACTGAGAATGCGGGTTTAAATCAAGGAACGGCGACTTTTGTTGTCAGTCTTGGTGCTAATGGCGGCATGAACGGTGCCGGGATTTACTCGGCTTTGGTCAGTATCATGCTGGCTAACATGGTTGGTCACCCGACAGATTTTACGTTTTTTATCATGTTATTGGTTGTTATCGCCTTCTCATCCTTTGGTATAGCAGGGGTTCCAGGTGGTATTTGGTTGATGATTTCTATTCCGTTAACTGCTCTTGGATTAGGCGAACATTTTGCCTTGACCGCCGCCTTATTTGCAGTTGATCCGATCATTGATATGTTCAGAACCTTTACCAACGTCAACGGTGCATTGGCAGCCTCTCTCGTTGTAGGAAAGTCACTAGACGATGTGGATTTGGACGTTTATAACAAAACAAATACAGAGGATCCAAAAGCGATCAAAGCTTCGGTATAACCACTGATAAATAGAATACGACAAAGTTAAAAGAGGAAAAAAATGAGCAAGAAAATTTACATTATACACGAAAACGAAGAATGGACCGTGCATTTAACGAAACGCCTGGAAGAGCTGAAGTTGCCTTACGAATCGTGGCACCTCCACGAAGGTGCGATCAACTTATTAGAAGCGCCACCTGGAGGGGTCTTCTATAACCGGATGAGTGCATCGTCTCACACAAGAGGTCATCGCTATGCGCCTGAGCTAACGGGTGCCGTCCTTGACTGGTTAGAGTTCCATGGTAAGAAAGTCCTTAATGGATCGAATGCGTTGCGATTAGAACTAAGCAAAGTAAAGCAGTACATGGCACTTGAAAAAACAGGCATAAAAACACCTAAAACGTCAGCTGCAGTGGGAAAACAAGCCATTATAAAAGCAGCAAAAGAAATGGGAATTTGGCCACTTATTCTTAAACACAATCGTGCAGGAAAAGGGCTAGGAGTACAATTGTTCCAAACCATGGAAATGCTAGAAGGCTACGTGAATTCCACCGCTTTTGAGGAATCCGTTGATGGGATGACTTTGGTCCAGGAATACATTCAATCACCAGAAGGCTTCATCACCCGGGCAGAATTTATTAACGGTAAGTACCTGTATTCGGTACGGGTTAACACGGAGGATGGTTTTGAACTGTGTCCAGCAGATGGATGTCAAATCAGCGATGCCTTTTGTCCAATTGGTGAAACCGCAACGACCAACATGAAATTCCAAATTGTTGACAACCCACATGTCGATTTGATTGCGAAGTACGAGACGTTTTTAAAAACGAGCCAAATAGACGTGGCAGGAATTGAATTTATTACCGATAAAGAAGGTCATGTCTTTACTTACGATGTAAATACCAATACAAATTACAACTCCGATGCGGAAGCTAAAGAAGGCACTTTCGCCATGTTAGAACTAGCAAAGCACTTAGGAAAAGAGCTGGAGCAAATTTAAAACTTTGCCGAAAGCGTGCTAAAAGCAATTCAGAGAAAAACCTCAATTTTACCTTGATTGACTATGATAAAGTCAAAAGATAAAGTTGAGGTTTTAATCATGAAAAAAATGACGAGCAGTGTGTTTATTTTATTGATGATCTTTTTAGTTGGTTGTAGTACATTCATTCGATGAGCCTAGTAGTGCATATAATCCATTAGATCAAGGTGGACAGTCTTCCATAGAAAAAGAGGCACCAATCAACTACCGAGATCCCTATTCCTATTTTGTTCTCGTTAACCGTGAGCATGGGTTAGAGACTAATTTTTCACCTAGTGATTTGCGACGGTTAAATGTGCTAGATTACACTGGAAGTCCAGCCACCACCATGTACATGAGAGATACGGCAGCGCGTGCCGTGGAGAATCTATTTCAAGCAGCAAGCGATGAAGCTGGGCTTGTGCTTTTAGCTAGAAGTGCTTATCGAAGCTATGAGGAGCAAGGACAACTATACGACGATTTAGTCAATCAATTAGGCTATGTGGAAGCTAATCGAATGGTGGGACTTCCTGGTCACAGCGAACATCAAACAGGTCTAGCATTAGATGTAGCTGCTTACGCTTCAAGCTACATCGGTGTGCCGTTTGGCTACACCACTCATAGCCAGTGGCTAGCTGAAAATGCTCATCGCTTCGGATTTATCATCCGCTATCCAGAAGGTCGAGAAGCAGAAACCGGTGTGATGTTTGAACCGTGGCACATTCGTTACGTTGGTGTGGAAGCTGCTACTGAAATCTATGAAAATAATTGGATATTAGAGGAATTTTTGCGATATCGTACTCAGTAAGAAAAATGAAATCTAGAAATCATCCTTTTTACTCGAAAAACACTTAAAAGGGACAATTCAAATCGCTCAAGGCACTCTCAAATCCGGTTTTTCGTGATACGAGTTAAATGAAACCCCTGTAAATCCAGGCATTCCGTATCACAAAATGAGCAAAATCAGCCTTTTTGTGATACAAATCAAATGAAAATCTTGTAAATTTAGGCATTCCGTATCACAAAATAAGCAAAATCAGCCTTTTTGTGATACAAATCAAATGAAAGCCTTGCAAATCCAGGCATCTCGTATCACAAAATGAGCAAAATCAGGCTTTTTGTGATACAAATCAAAGGAAAGGCTTGCTAAATCCATCTAAATACTCTTAGTATTTTTTCTACACACGAACATCCCTAATTAACATTCATGAAAAAGATCCGTCGATAAATATCGCTCACCATTATCTGCACAAATAACGACAATGTTTTTTCCTTTGTTTTCAGGACGTTTACCAACACGAACGGCAGCTAACATGGCAGCCCCTGAGGAAATTCCCATTAATGCCCCTTCTGTAGCAGCTAGCTTTTGGCAAGCTGCTTTTGCTTCGCGGCAAGTAATGGTCATGATTTCATCCATCACGTCTCGCTTTAAAATTTGCGGGTAAAATCCGATTCCGATCCCTTGAATTTTATGAGGTCCTGACGTTTCTCTTGATAAAAACGGTGAGCAATCCGGCTCCACACCAATGACTTGGATGTCAGGATTCTTTCCTTTTAAAAATTCACCAATTCCAGTAATGGTCCCGCCTGTTCCAACCCCTGCAATAAAAATATCGATGTTGCCATCCATGTCGTCCCAAATTTCCTGCGCGGTATTTTTTCGATGAGAGGTCACGTTGGCTTCGTTTTTAAATTGATGGAGGATAATGGAGTTGTCGGTTTGCTGGTGGATTTCTTCAGCGAGAGCCACCGCCCCTTTCATCCCGTCTTGACCGTCACTTAATACGACGTTTGCTCCTAAGGCACTTAATAAGTCGCGTCGCTCGGTGCTCATGGTATCTGGCATAACTAACATTAACTGATAACCTTTTGAAGCAGAGACCAATGCGAGCCCAATTCCTGTGTTTCCACTGGTTGGCTCAATGATAACGGAGTCCTTATTTAATAACCCGTCTAACTCGGCTTGCTTGATCATAGCAAAGGCAGTACGATCCTTGACGCTACCTCCGGGATTGAAATACTCTAATTTAGCCATCAGGTGTGCTGGTACCTCTTCTGCTTCTTGATAACGTGAGAACTCTACCATCGGTGTTTTTCCGATCAATTCAATGATATTTTTATAAACTTTCATCCCAATCACCGCACAATTTAAGATTTTGAATGCTACTATTACATGCCTTCATTTTAACAAAAACCTTCCAAATTGTAAATTTATTTTCAAATTTGAGTGGAAAATCTTACCAAAATGTAGATGCTTTTAACGTGCATAAATGGTAGAATAAAGGTGGAAGAATCCATTGATCGCGAGGTGAGAAGAATGGACTTTATCAATTTATCAACCATTGAAATAGCAAAGGCTTTACTAGGCAAAAAGCTCCTTATCCACCAAGGCGATAAACTAATCGGGGGTTACATTGTGGAGACAGAAGCTTATTTAGGTCCAAAAGATGAAGCATGTCATAGCTATCATTGGAAGAAAACACCAAAGGTCAAGTCGATGTATCAACCAGGAGGGACGATTTACATTTATTCCATGCACGGCCACAACATGCTAAACATTGTGACAAAAGAGATGGGACAACCTGAAGCTATTTTAATTCGTGGCATCCAACCGACGGATCACGAGGATGTAATGCTTGATCATCGTCCCGTAACTGGATTTAATTTGTCAAATGGTCCTGGAAAACTAACCAAAGCGATGGGGATTACACGTGAACTTGATGGGTGGCCGATCAATGAATCGTCTCTGTTACTAGATGAAGCAGGAAGCCAAACACCTAAAGAGATAGCGACCTCTCCACGCATTGGAATTCCCAATAAAGGCAAATGGACCGATGAGCCTCTGCGCTTTTATGTGGCAGGAAATCCTTACGTCTCTCGGATGCCGAAAAGATTAATGAAAGAGGCCGATGACACTTGGAAATGAGGGCGATTGCTTTTAGAAACCTCGAAATATCGTTGCTAAAGCGCAAACATTGTTGTATGATGAAGAGGATAGACTTAATCACATGAGGTGAAGGATGAATAGATTAAAAGGAAGAAGTAAATTATTTTTGATCATCAGTCTTGGTATGGTTTTGATTAGCATGATCGGTGCGTCGCTAGTTCAAACCAGTGGGGGAAGAGTCAACATCACCGAGTTAACCTTTGAAACAGATTTAGGACTAACCATGAGTGGCAGGCTATTTGTACCGGATGGTGTGACCCTTGAAAATCCAGCCCCAGCTATTATTGTTAGCCATGGGATGTTTAACAACAACGGCATGCAAGATTTGAATTTTGTGGAACTTTCGAGACGAGGGTTTGTCGTTTTTGCTATGGACATGTTTTCCCACGGTAATTCGGAGCAAGTAGTAGCCACACCAATTATCCTGCAAAGCATGGATCAAGCCGTTCAAATGGTAGCAAGGATTGGCTACGTGGATAGCAGCCGAATTGGTGTATCGGGACACTCCCTTGGTGCCATGAGTTCAAACGTCGCCGTCGGCATCGACAACGAACGGGAAGTTCCCTTGATTTCTGCGGTCCTTTTAAATTCAGCCGACGCGGTTTATGGAACAGAGGAAGGATTTTTAAATATTTATGGTAGTCGTCACGTAGGAATGGTTGCCCCTATGCACGAGGAATTTTTTATGCTTGATGTGGACGAAGAAGGCTATGTGACGCCACCGCGTGAGTTTATTTACAACAACAATGCGCAATCTTTTCTACATTTTGGACAAGATCCAGCGGAATTGGAGTTACCACTGCGTGATGCGGAAACAATTTATCGAGAAACCATTAATGGAGAAGAAGCGATTCGTGTTATTTATAACCCATCGATTGTTCACCCGTGGGCTCATTTTTCGACCGATGCGACCTACGGTACCATTGAATTTTTTGAAGCAGCCCTTGGTGCCCCTAATCCAATCGAGCCCTCTAATCAAGTGTGGCAATGGAAAGTGGTGTTTAACACCATTGGCTTAATTGGTATGGGTATTTTCTTGGTGAATTTTGTGACCTTAATGGTGTTTACGCCACTTTTTGCTTCTTTAAAGTCAAGAGAAGTCGTGGAGCCACAACCCATTGAAAAAGGTGGTATTTTCTGGTTATTTGCTACCCTTTTGATCGGTGCTGCTTTTGGAACCTTGACTTATTTGCCGATTTTAAGAGGAACCGATGCTTTTAGACACACAACGGAAACCTTTAGACAAACACAAACCTTTGGCATTGGTATGTGGGCACTAGCTTGTGCGGGGTTTGGGTTGGTTTTGATGGCGGCTTATTACTTTCTTATCGGTAGAAACAGGGGAGTTAACCTCCACCAGAATGGTGTCATTATTTCTTTGTCTAACTTAGGAAAGACCGTTTTACTTGCCTTTATTTCAGTTGCTGTTTTCTTTGCGATCGTCTTTTTTGCAGACTATTTCTTTATGACCGATTTCCGAATTTGGGTGGTTGCTATCCGACCATTTAATTCAGAATTAGCCAGATTAGCCCTATTCCCCTACATGCTCTTCTTTGTGCTCTTCTTTACGGTCAACTCCATTTCTTTAAATAGCTTTAACTATGGAACCATTGGTGGTAAAAAATGGACCAATGCTTTGATTGTGATAGCTTTCAACGTTTTACCAGCAGCGATCTTAATCGCCATGCAGTATGGAACCTTTATGACGACTGGTTTCCTCTTGTTTGGTGACCATGCAGCGGCAGCTCAAGCTCCGTATCACATGTTTGTTGTCTGGTTGTTCCCGTTCTTGATCTTATTAACGGTGACACCTCTTATTTCAAGACAGATTTACAAAGTAACGAACAACCCTTATTTGCCAGGCATCATTAATGGCATGATCATTACCATGATGGCGGTAGCTAATACCTTGACTTGGGGATAGTTAAATTGACTGCCCTAAGTTGAAAGAAGTGAAGAAAAATGACCAAATCTCTCTACATCCACATCCCATTTTGCAATGAGATCTGTAATTATTGTGATTTTCCGAAGGTTTTTTCGATGGGGCAAAATATAGACGATTACGTGACAGCTCTACTAGCAGAGCTGTCCATTTATGAAAAAACCGTGGGATTTGCCGATTTGGAGACGGTCTATGTCGGTGGTGGGACCCCAACTGTACTATCCGTACAACAACTGGATCGGTTGTTTACCTATCTCAACAACGCGATGGATGTCAACCACCTCAAAGAAATCTCCATTGAAGCAAATCCCGAAAGTTTGAACGACGTAGAGAAGATCAGCTGTTTAAAAAAGCACGGCGTTACACGGGTGAGCCTTGGCGTTCAAACCTTTTCGGAAAACCACCTACGCTTCTTACAGCGGTCTCATTCTAAGCAGGATGTGTTCGATGTGGTCGGACTTCTAGCAGATCAAGGCTTTGAGATTAACCTCGACCTCATTTATGCTATTCCGAATCAGACCCTTGGAGAATGGGAAGTAGATCTAGATTTGGCGCTATCCCTACCAATTACCCACGTATCAGCCTATTCGCTTATTTTGGAAGAGAATACGAAGCTGTACCTGGACTATGTAAAAGACAAGGTTGAGCTAGTGGACAACGAAATCGAAGCTCAAATGTTTGAGGTAGTTATTCACCGGTTGACGCAGGCAGGCTTTGAGCATTACGAAATCAGTAACTTCACGAAAGGTAATCGAAGCTTTCATAATGAAACTTACTGGAAGAACGATCCTTATATTGGTGTTGGTCTAGGTTCTCACGGTTATATAAAAAATTCAGAAGGTTTACCCATCCGCTATGGGAACACGCGTTCCATTACCGCTTATAAACAGTCGTTATTTCGGGGAGAGTTGCCGGTAGTGAGCAGTCATGTTCTATCGGTGGACGAGCAGATAGAGGAAGCCATGTTTTTAGGATTGCGGATGATGGAAGGGGTAGAGATCGGACAACTGTCAGCCAAGTACGGCGTAGATGTTGGTACACTTTACTTGGAAAAAATGGTGAAATTACAGGAACTAGGGTACGTTAGTTACGAAGCTGGAAATTTGAAGTTAACCCAAAAAGGCCTGATGATGGCCAACTTAGTATTCGAGGCGTTTTTGGTAGAATTTTAGAACGAGCATTTGTGTGATGAGGAACTTTATTATGAACTTAAACGGTGTACTTTTATTAAATAAACCAAGAGGAATGACCTCACATGATTGTGTGATGAAATTACGACGATTTCTTGGAACGAAAAAGGTCGGACACACGGGAACCCTCGATCCAGATGTGGATGGTGTCTTGCCGATTTGTGTGGGATCGGCTACCAAATTGGTCCAATTTTTAACGGCTGAAACGAAGGAGTACATTGGTGAGGTGACCGTCGGGTTTTCAACGACGACCGAAGACGCTACGGGCGAAGTGGTGGAGCGACAACCGGTAACCAAGGTGCTTTCTAAAGTGGATATTGAATCCACCTTAACCTCCATGCTCGGGATTAGCTGTCAAACTCCTCCGATGTACTCAGCCGTCAAAGTAAAGGGGAAAAAACTGTACGAGTATGCCCGGGCGGGCCTTGAGGTGGAACGACCTGTGCGAGAGGTGACCATCCATGAGCTGGAGTTATTAGATGATATTTCTTATGTGGAAGATTGTGTAACCTTTAAATTCAGAGTCCTTGGTAGCAAAGGCATCTTTATCCGAACCGTGGCTGTCACTATTGGTGAAAAACTTGGTTATCCAGCCCATATGTCAGATTTGACCCGCGTCGCTTCTGGAAGTTTCAAGTTAGAAAACTGCGTGACCTTAGAACAAGTGGAAGCGGGAGAGTTTCAGCTCCTTTCGATCGGAGAGGCGTTAACTAATTTTCCAACGGTACGGGTCGACCACTGGGTAGAAAAACTAATTCGTAATGGCGTTAAACTTCGACCTGAACAAATCACCCCTGCCATGAAAGAAGGGCTGTTTTTAACGTGTAATCAAGCAGGGATACCACTGGCGATTTATGAGTGGAGCGAAGCTAAGGGAGAATACGTCTCTGTACGAGGGCTGTGGTAAGGAAAGAGGGCATATTAAAAGACGATCGATTGATCGTCTTTTAATTACTATTCAGAACTTAATTACACTCTCCACCCTCTGCTTCTATATCAGAGATAAAGCCATCTGCACTTAAGTCTTCTGCACCAAAGTCTTGAAGCTCTGCACCGGTAAAGGTAATTTCAGTACCAGCTACTTCAATTGTAATTTCTACCACTTCTCCACCTACCACTTCAGCAGTGATGGTCCCTTCGACTCCCATTTCTTCAACGGTACAAACAATGGTACGGTCATCTGAAGGGCTATCCGATCCCCCACAAGCTGCTAATACAAATACTGATAATAATACAATTCCAAATAATTTTTTCATCCATCTCTCTCCTTTGTGTGCCGACCTTTAATTATAACGAATTTGTCCCAAAATGCAAATAAAAAACGGCAAACTACAAGAAGTAGCTTAACCGTCTTTTATTGTGCTTGAATTAGTAGCTACACTCTCCGCCATCCGCTTCCATTTCGCGAATAAAGCCGTCTACATTGCGATCAAGACCTTCAGCATCCATTTCATCTTCAGTGAAAACAATAGACTGCCCTAACATCTCAAAAGTAACTTCGACCACTTGGCCACCCTCTACTTCAGCAGTAACGATTGCTTCTATCCCTGATTCTTCGATGGTACAAACAACGGTACGGTCATCTGATGAGTTATCCGATCCCCCACCACAAGCTGCTAATACAAATACTGATAATAACGCCATTCCAAATAATTTTTTCATTCTTCTCTCTCCTTTGTGTGTTGAATTTTGGTCATGTTAATTACACGTTGCTCCACCTGCTTCAGCATCAGCGACAACTTGATCTAAATCAGTGCTTGGCAGTTCAAGAATGGTTATAGCTTGATCAGCTTCTAATTCTAACCTTAGCGTTAGGTGGTCTCCATCAAGCTCATAAGTTCCACCCAACCCTTCAAAAAATGCAATGGCTAAGTCTACTTCAACTTCTGACAGGCTACTAATATCCTCTGTACCTTCAAGAATAACCGATGTAATCACACCGTCTTCAGAGTAAAAAGTCATCATTGTCTCTTCTTCATCTGTACAAACAACTGTTCCGTCAACGTTTCCATTGTCATCCGATCCCCCACAAGCTGCCAATACAAAAACGGATAACAGCGCAATTCCAAATAATTTTTTCATCTATCTCACTCCCTTGTGTATCGATCCCTTCATTATAATAGATTTTTCTACAACATGCAAATAAAAAGGCAGGCCTTCGCATATAAGCAAATGAGCCGCCTTTCAAAAGATCTATCTACTAGTTGCAGTTTGCACCTTCCGCTTCCATTTCTTCAATAAAGCCATCTACGCTTAAATCTTCTGCACCAAAGTCTTGAAGTTGATCACCAGTAAACGTAAGGGTAATCCCTTCTGCATCAACGGTTAACTCTACTACTTCCCCATCTTCTACCTCGGCGGTGATGGTTCCTTCATCTAACGTACAAACAACGGTTCGGTCATCCGATCCATCATCTGATCCCCCACAAGCTGCTAACACAAACAACGATAATAAACCAATTCCCAATAGCTTTTTCATCTTCTTCTCCCCTCTACTTGAATCTCACTCTTTACACTTTATTTTTCTCGGTGTGGAATTATACCTAAATTCAGAAGTGTAGATGGGTGACTTTCTTTGCGATAAGCGATACATTTCCACTTACATTTTTACTTTTTTTTGGTATAATAGTAAGGCTTCGAGCTTTCGAGCTCGATATAACATTACTCAATGCCACTCATAGAGAAAGTAAGCGAAGGATGAGCTGTACACTTAAAGGCATAAGTTTTCCTAAGTTGGTAAAGCTCACTAAGGTCAGCTTTACTTAAACATGACAGGGATAATGTAATGATGTAATGACGAGAAGTGGAGGCGATGGCAATATGGCAGGTCGCAAGGAAGAACATTTGAAAGATTTGACCCTACTTGGGGCGCGTGAGGTTAACTACCCAACAACCTATGCACCAGAGGTGCTGGAGACGTTTGAGAACAAGCATCCAGGAAACGACTATTTTGTGAAATTTAACTGTCCAGAGTTTACAAGCTTGTGCCCTATTACAAATCAACCAGATTTTGCTAAAATTTATATTTCTTATATCCCAGACGAATTAATGGTGGAAAGCAAATCGTTGAAACTTTATTTGTTTAGTTTCCGAAATCATGGTGATTTCCATGAGGATTGCATCAACATCATTATGAAGGATTTGGTTAAACTAATGAATCCAAGGTATTTAGAAGTATGGGGTAAATTTACACCACGAGGTGGGATTTCCATTGATCCGTATGCTAATTACGGTCGTCCAGAAACAAAATACGAGGAAATGGCCAACTACCGCATGATGAAACATGACCTTAATCCGGAAGACATTGATAACCGATAAGGACCGAAAATTTAAGATAGAGGTGAAGAGATGGAAACGGGATTTCGCATTTCTTATACATTAGATGTCCTGGCATTCATCGGCTTGATGCTAGATGAAAGCAACGACATTCATAGTGAGGACATTGAACGATTTAAACCAATGTTAGGAACAGTTAGTGACAAATATTTAAAAAAGCTAGGTAGAATTTACGACGAAAGCCCAAAGCTTATTCCTTATTTAATTACGATTCTAATTGCTAACGACGGTTTACACACATTAAAAACAACCCAGTTTTTAGGAAAGCCAAGTCAGCTGATCGATCGCTTTAAAAAATCAGGTCATTATAAAGAATCGAGCGTGAGTCTGAAAAGATTTATTAAGTACGATTTCAAACGAAGTGTCATCTACATGAAGACCATTGCCATGGATTTGGAGCGGTTAGGTTTCAAATCTTTTTGGCTGGAAGATAAACTGCCTTTACTTAAAAAAAGAGCGACGCTTTACGAACAAAACCCAGTTTGGCTAGGCATTGTTAGATATACAAACAGTTGGACCATCGAGCACAAAATTCCAACGGATGCGAAGTGGTACGTTTTAACCTACAATCGCGAACTATTTACGACCCTTTTTGACCAGTTTAACTTGGTTGATCTAGAAGTGGAAGATGACTTTTTTGAACAGGTGGTGACCTACTCCCTAAGGGAAGAAAGGTATTTAAAACTTACCAAAGCTTTGAAGCCAACACCGAAACTAAAGCAAGAATTTAAAGGGCATAGCGAGCGAAAATTCTATGGAAAATTTTCTGCCTATGTGGAAATGTGTTTGAAGCTGGCTTTAAAAGCTTACTTATTAAACCATTTAAGCGAAAAGGAAGAGGATTATTTGGAAATTCCAAAGGGTTATCCGCTAGCGACCTTGTTACACCAGTACTTGTACGATCACCCAAGAGTCGAAGAAGAAACCTTAAAAGATTACATCACTAACATGATGAAACATTTTTCGAAATAGTACGAACGAGAAGGAAGGTAACCATGGGAAAGAAATTGATTGATGCCTTAGATGCGATGGGGATGGGGGTTCTAGCGACTCTTATTGTAGGAACGATACTACGTCAAATTGCAACGCTAATGGGGGATGCAGGGGATCTTTTATTCACCGTTGGAAGCTATGCCCAAGTGTTGATGGCAGTCGGGGTGGGGATTGGTGTTGCTACTTCCCTCGGGGCTAAACCAGTTGTGGTTTACGCAACGGTGGTCACCTCCATGATGGGGGCCGGTGCACTTCGCTTTGTAGATGGAAGTTTAGCTTTGGCCATTGGTGATCCTGCAGGTGCCTTTATTACGGCCCTTGCTACCGTGGTATTGGGCAACTTAATTGCCGGGAGAACAAAAATTGATATTCTGTTGGTACCAGGGGTTTGTCTTATCTTTGGTGCTTTTGTTGCGGTGACGGTTGCGCCGATTGTGACACAAGTGACCAGCTGGATCGGAATGGCCGTTAACACGGCAACAACGATGCATCCACTCCTTATGGGGATGATCGTTGCTACCATTTTCTGTTTTATTTTACTGTCACCACTATCGTCCTCTGCACTTGCCATTGGTCTGGGACTTTCCGGTACGGCAGCAGGAGCAGCCTTAGCAGGAACTGCTAGTTGCATGGTTGGATTTGCTCTCATTTCTTTTAAAGACAACGGAGTTGGTGGCTTGATTTCCCAAGGGATTGGAACAGCAAAAATTCAGTTTGGTAACTTTATGAAAAATCCAGCTATTTTTATTCCTGTATTTATGGCTGCTTTAATAACCGGACCGCTAGCGACCGTTGTCTTTCAGATGGAAACCAATTCCCTTGGTGCCGGTATGGGAACCAGCGGACTTGTAGGGCAGATTCAAACGCTGTATGTCATGGGTAGTGGTGCCTTATGGATCATTCTTTTAGTTCAGGTTGCGATCCCTGCCGTTGTTAGTTTAGTTGTGTGGCGCTTTTTACGTAAAAAACGTTTCATAAAAGATGGTGACATGAGGCTCCCAATAGGGTAAAATAGAAGTGTAAGATGGAAGCACTATTAAATTCAGAAGGAGATGTATCAATATGATAAACAAAGAACGCTTAGTAGAAGAATTTTTGAGACTCGTTCAAATCGATTCAGAGTCAGGAAACGAAGGTGAAATTGCTGGTTATTTAGTAAATAAATTTACTGAACTAGGGCTTGAGGCAAAAGAAGACGATACGAAGGCCAAAACAGAAATGGGCTCAGGAAATGTGATTGCCCGCTTAAAAGGAAACAAAGAAGCAGATCCGATTCTGTTCACTTGTCACATGGATACAGTAACACCAGGTAATGGGGTCAAGCCAGTGATTAATGGAGACATCATTGAAACGGACAAGACGACGGTTTTAGGTGCAGATGACAAAGCCGGCATTGCTGCCTTAATTGAAGTCATGCATCTCGTGAAGGAAGAGGGGCTAGAGCACGGAGACATCGAGCTTGTGTTGACCACTGGTGAAGAAGTCGGATTACTTGGTTCTTCGGCAGTTGATATGGAAGCCTTAAATGCGAAATACGGCTTTGCCCTTGATAGCGGTGGTCAAGTTGGAGAAATCATCATTGCAAGTCCAGACCATGCTAAAATCAACGCCAAAATTCATGGGGTTGCAGCCCACGCTGGTGTCGCTCCAGAACAAGGGGTTTCAGCCATCGAGATTGTATCAAAGGCAATCGCTAACATGCCACTTGGACGAATGGACGAAGAATTAACGGCGAACATTGGTACCATTAAAGGTGGCGAGCGCACGAACATTGTCTGTGATTTAGTTGAAATTACAGGTGAAGCGCGTGCCATTACCAGGTCAAAGCTTGAAAATCAAATGGCGACCATGACAAAAGCTCTTGAAGATGCGGCAAGTGAAATGGGTGGTCGTGTAGAGATTGAAGTGAAATACGAAGACGTTGGTTATAAACTAACGGAAGACGATCGTGTGATTCAGGTTGCTAAGAAAGTAATGACTAACATTGGTAGAACGCCTAACCTAACGGCAACCGGTGGGGGAAGCGATGCGAACATCTTCACGATTGGTGGCGTTCCAACGGCTAACTTAGGCGTAGGGTATTTAGAAATCCACTCTAAGAATGAAAAAATGCCGATAACGGAATTAGTTAAAATTACAGAAGCAGTGGCAGAGATTATTAAAGTCGTTGCAGAGTAAAAAAAGATGGCCTGTGCCATCTTTTTTTTGATCTTTCCCCGGTATGTCCATTTTTGTGGAGTCTGGGGAATTTTCCTTCTGTTTCTTCTTATATGAGCGATTCTAGGGTAAAAATTACCCAGACGGCCTTAATTTTGATAGTAAATGTGTAAAAATCCCCAGACACCCCCAATTCTGACACCGAATGGGGAATAAACTCCCTAGATACTCCCGATTTTGATGCTAAATGGGGAGGCAAACTCCCTAGACATCCCTGATTTCGGCACTGAATGGGGAGGCAAACTCCCTATAAAGGGGATATGTCCAATAAAATGGGGAGACACTTCTCCTAATACCCCCAATCTCCCTCTACAATAATGACCTTAATCCGATCTTTGATAAATTGCCCCGTAATCAGGACATGAGCGTTACAAATACGCTCTGGGTGTTGGCAATCGGTACAACGACTGAGTTTGACACAGGGAGTGTTTTTACCTAGTCGCACCGTATCAAGTGGTGCAGCAATTTGCCGGGTCCGTTCTATCGCGGCTACTTCGTCAGTAACGATTTTATTCGCACCAACGACAACGATCACTTGCTCAGGTCCGTAAATCATCGGAGCCACACGACTTCCATTTCCGTCGATGTTGAAAATTTTACCATCCATAGAAACGGCACTGCTCCCTGTAATAAAAGTGTGAGCGGCAAAATTTTTGATGTATAGCTCCCGCTTCTCCGCCGACGTGATACCAGGTTTAAACTTGTCGTGGAAAACATAGTTGCCACCCCGTAAAAATTCGAACACACCAAGGTCTTCGAGCGTCACCGAATCACCGCTACCAACGGTGGCTTGTTCCGGAATGAGCTGTTCAAATAAGGCTAGTAGCTCCTCTTTATTTCGAGCGTAATGGCCTGCCATGTTGTTTTTCTGCAGCCCTTGAATAGTTGTTTCAATTTGTGACGTCATGTACATCGACTCCTCTTTGTTTTCGGTGCCTGTTATTATACAGCGTTACCAAACCTGATGCAATAGACGAATTTCGAGTGTGGTTAACAAAAGTGACAAATGATACCTACTGCGTCAGAGACATGTGCGTTATAATAAATCCATAGTTAGCCGGTTAAAATAAGCAAAGACTTGGAGGAATTAGTCATGTTAGCAAGTATGAAAAATATTATTAAACGTTATGGCGATCAAACGGTCGTCGACCATTTAGACTTAGATGTAAT